>Ga0194130_10002908_pt1 | contig 23936 bp, 19 predicted proteins | sample TA2KigsurfametaG_FD_160084 | JGI IMG/M metagenome (GOLD analysis project Ga0194130, IMG submission 160084) | Freshwater microbial communities from Lake Tanganyika, Tanzania - TA2015050 Kigoma 12 surface | ecosystem: Environmental > Aquatic > Freshwater > Lake | place: Tanzania: Lake Tanganyika... | reverse complement strand
AGAACAAGATGGGAGGGCCAGAAAGAACGAAGCCCTCCACGCAAGTGAGGAGGGCCGACGCGTCCCGCTTGGTTACCGTTTCCGGTCACATTGCCTTTCAGCAGACCACCTTGCCCGGGTAGGCAGGTTGGCGAGGGCGTCGGCCCTATCTCTAAATGCGTGCCAGTAGTGTCGCTTATGCGGGGGGCGATGGTCAAGTTGTTGAATTGCAGTCTGAGGCTTTTGGGCGACATCCGGGATAAGCTCACCAGATGAGCCTGACCTCATCAAAGATCGGTACCGGAGATCTATTGGTTCTGAGTCAGTTCGAAACCTGTCGCTGGAAGCTACTAATGCCCACTAGTCGTAGAAGGGCCGTGCAAGGATAGTTCGTCTCCCATACATGACTACTCAGAGCGGCAGCAACCATCGGCAAGACGAGTAGCATCAAACTAATCAAAAACTCTATTGCTGCAAAGTCTATATTTCAGGCCAATACCCCCTCGTTTGAGCAGATTTGAGTGCAAGGCCATGTTGGGTCCCATCTGCCGGATTTGGGGGGGGTGGGGCACCCCTAGGGGGTCTTGGCAGGGAAGTCTTCAGGGGGGGGCCACCATCGGTATGCCCCTCGGCAAAGACCCACGATGCCGCGCCACAAGCGCACACTACCCAGTTGTCCAGCGTTAGACAAAGATACCCAGATTTTTTGATGATCTGTGCAAAACAGTGATTGGGGCGAGCAGGTGACCTTGGTCCAAAGACGGGGGTGGGGGTACGGTGGGGTCTTGATGTGGCGACAAATCAGAGCCACGGGCTGCGTGCGTCACTGGGCCAGCCGCAGACTAGGCTCAGCCAGACATCACAACGCCGCGCACCCAGCCGGTGGCAGGATATCTTGGTCGGCGAAGGATTTCGATGCAGAGGTGCTTGTCATAGGGCTGTCCAGCACGAAGTCTGATGGTGGGTGAATTGGTGGGTAGAAACGAAAAAGCGCCCGAAAGGCGCATATTTATTGGCTGTCTGGCGGAGAGGGCGGGATTCGAACCCGCGGTGAGTTTTACCCCACACACGCTTTCCAGGCGTGCGACTTAAACCGCTCATCCACCTCTCCGGGGTGACCTCGATTGTAGCAGTCGGGCATCTCGCAGGCGCCTGTCGACGGACCCGCTTTTTGGAAGTGACTAGCTCAGTGTAGGGGGGGGCTGCGATACGCATGTCGCTGTAAATCCTCCAGGCTTACATACTCGAGGGCCTTGATATGGGTGCATTCAAGCACCACCGGCGGAGCCAGATTGGCCAGCAGGGCTTGCCGCCAACGCGTGGCGCAAACGCACCACCGATCTCCTGGTTTGAGGCCGGGAAATCGCCACTCGGGTCGCGGCGTGATGAGGTCGTTTCCGACCGCACGCTGGAACTCAAGAAACTCAGCCGTCATGCGGGCACAAATCAGGTGTGAGCCCAAATCGGACTCGTCGGTTTGGCAGCAACCATCGCGGAAGTAGCCGGTCAGCGGGTCGTAGGAGCAAGGCTTGAGTTCAGTACCCAGGACATTGAGGGTTTGCATGGCGTGTGAGGACGGTCGGCGGGACGCCACAAATTATGCGGTTTGGACGGCCGCCGGAGAGCATTTGGGCTTGAGACCTCTTATTTTCCGTACACTGGCGGCCTTCCGAGCCTGCCCGGCCTTGCGGCCCGCCTCCGCCATGAAATTTCGCTTTCCCATCGTCATCATTGATGAAGACTATCGTTCCGAAAACACCTCGGGGCTGAGCATTCGCGCTCTGGCTCAGGCCATCGAATCCGAAGGATTTGAGGTGCTCGGGACCACCAGCTACGGCGACCTCTCGCAGTTTGCCCAGCAGCAGAGTCGGGCCAGCGCTTTCATTCTTTCGATCGACGACGAAGAATTCACGCCGGGGCCCGATCTGGATCCTGCGGTGCTCAATCTGCGCAACTTTATCGAGGAAGTGCGTCGCAAGAACACCGATGTGCCGATTTATGTCTACGGGGAAACAAAAACTTCACGCCACATCCCTAACGACATCCTGCGTGAGTTGCATGGGTTTATTCACATGTTTGAGGATACGCCGGAGTTCGTGGCGCGTCACATCATTCGCGAGGCCAAAAGTTATCTGGAGGGACTGCAGCCGCCGTTTTTCAAGGCGCTGCTCGATTACGCTGAAGACGGCTCTTATTCGTGGCATTGTCCGGGCCATTCGGGTGGCGTAGCTTTCCTCAAAAGTCCGGTAGGGCAGATGTTTCACCAGTTCTTCGGCGAAAACATGCTGCGCGCTGATGTCTGCAATGCGGTCGAGGAGCTCGGTCAGCTGCTCGATCATGACGGAGCCATCGGCGCGAGTGAGCGCAACGCAGCGCGCATCTTTAATGCTGACCACTGTTTTTTCGTGACCAACGGTACCAGCACTTCCAACAAGATGGTCTGGCATCACGCGGTCGCGCCGGGCGATGTGGTGGTGGTCGACCGCAATTGCCACAAATCCATTTTGCATTCGATCATCATGACGGGCGCGATTCCGGTGTTTCTCAAGCCCACCCGCAATCATTTCGGCATCATTGGCCCAATTCCACAGGCCGAGTTTGAGCCGGCGGCGATCAAGGCCAAGATGGCGGCGCATCCGCTGCTTAAGGGGGTCGACCCCGACAGCGTCAAGCCACGCATGCTCACGCTGACGCAATCAACCTACGACGGTGTTTTGTACAACACCGAGACGATCAAGGGCATGCTCGACGGCTATGTGCCCAATTTGCACTTCGACGAGGCGTGGTTGCCGCACGCCGCCTTCCACCCTTTTTACGGGTCCTACCATGCGATGGGCAAGAATCGTCAGCGACCCAAGGAATCGGTGGTCTACGCCACACAGTCCATTCACAAATTGCTGGCCGGTATCAGTCAAGCCAGCCATGTCCTGGTGCAGGATTCTCGAGATGTCAAGCTAGACCGGCATTTGTTCAACGAGTCCTACTTGATGCACACCTCAACTTCGCCGCAGTACAGCATCATCGCCAGCTGCGATGTGGCGGCGGCCATGATGGAACCCCCCGGGGGCACCGCTTTGGTTGAGGAGAGCATTGCCGAGGCGCTCGATTTCCGGCGTGCGATGCGCAAGGTCGATGCGGAATACGGCGAGGATTGGTGGTTTAAGGTTTGGGGTCCCGATGCGCTGGCCGAGGAGGGTATCGGCCGAGCTGATGACTGGATTCTCAAAGGCGAGTCTGCTCGTATCAACACCCGAAACGGCTCTCCCAACTGGCACGGCTTTGGCAAGATCGCGTCGGGTTTCAATATGCTTGATCCGATCAAGTCGACCATCGTTACGCCGGGCCTGGATCTCAACGGCCGTTTTGCCAGGACGGGTATTCCGGCCAGCATCGTGACCAAGTTTCTGGCCGAGCACGGGGTCATCGTTGAGAAGACCGGCCTCTACAGCTTCTTCATCATGTTCACGATTGGCATCACCAAGGGCCGGTGGAACACGCTGCTGACGGCCTTGCAGCAGTTCAAGGACGACTACGCCAAAAATCAGCCCATGTGGCGCATCCTGCCGGAGTTTTGTCAAAAGCATCCGCGCTATGAGCGCATGGGCCTGGCCGACCTGTGCCAGCATGTGCACGAACTGTATGCCAAATACGATATCGCACGCCTGACTACCGAGGTGTACCTTAGCGACCTGGCTCCAGCCATGACCCCCAGCGCCGCATATGCGCATATTGCGCATCGCAAGACCGAGCGGGTCGAAATCGATGCTCTCGAAGGTCGGGTCACGGTGGGGTTGGTGACGCCGTATCCGCCGGGTATTCCGCTGTTGGTGCCGGGCGAGGTGTTCAACCGCAAGATCGTCGATTACCTCAAATTTGCCCGCGAGTTCAACGCCCAATGTCCGGGGTTTGAGACCGACATTCACGGACTGGTGGAAGAGTCCGACGCCTCAGGTCGTTCGCGGTATTACGCCGATTGCGTCAAGTCGTAGCAGCGTCGTAGATTGCCGCGAGGGCGCGGCGCCTACAGATTCAAACAGGGCCTGTGGGTGGGGCAGTGGGAGCGCCGCCCCGGCGCGATGTTCCGCCGGCCTCAGCTTCCACTGGGGTCGTTCAAGCCGCCCACCACCTGGCTAAAGCCGCCGTCGACATAGGTGATTTCAGCCGTCACGCCGCCGGCCAAGTCCGAAAGCAGAAAGGCGGCAACCTGTCCGACATCATCGATGGTGACATTGCGTCGAAGCGGTGCAACCTCGGCAACTGCACTGAGTATCTTGCCGAAATCCTTGATGCCGCTGGCCGCCAGGGTTTTGATAGGGCCGGCACTGATGCCGTTAACCCGCACGCCGCGTGGGCCCAGAGATTGCGCCAGGTAGCGCACCGAGGCCTCCAGACTGGCCTTGGCCAAACCCATGGTGTTGTAGTTCGGGACGGTGCGCACAGCCCCTAGATAGGACAGCGTGAGCAGCGCAGACTTTGGGTTAAGCATGGGGCTGGCCGCCTTGGCCATCGCAGGGAAACTGTAGGCGCTGATGTCGTGGGCGATGCGAAAGGCCTCGCGAGACAGTCCGTCCAGAAAGTCGCCGGCAATCGCCTCGCGCGGAGCAAATCCGATGGCGTGCACGAAGCCGTCAAAGTGGGGCCAGTGCGTCGCCAGGTCTTTAAAAAGCTGCCCGATTTGCTCGTCGCTGCCGACATCGCAATCGAAAACGAGCTTTGAATCGAACTCTGCTGCGTACTCGGTGATTCGGTCCTTGAAGCGCTCGCCGACATAGCTGAAAGCCAGTTCGGCGCCCTGAGCCCGGCAGGCCCGTGCAATGCCGTAGGCGATTGATCGGTTGGATAGCACGCCGGTGATCAGCAGTTTTTTGCCTTGGAGAAATCCCATATCTTGTCCTTGCTGGGTCCGCGCCGGGATATTTCCCGAACGCGCGAGACCCTTCAGTAATGGGGCAGAATTGTCGCATGAGCTTTGTGGCCGTGATTCTGCGCTCGCTGATGTTGACCGCCTGTCTGGGCGCTGGTCAGGCGTGGGCGGCGCACGGTTATGCGCTTTGGGGCGATCTCAAGTATCCGGCGGGCTTTTCCCACTTCAGCTATGTCAACCCCACAGCGCCGCGTGGGGGTGAGTTGCGCCTGGTTAGCAATTCGCGCGCCTCAACCTTCGACAAATACAACCCCTTCACCATCAAGGGGACCGCCCCGGCTTACCTGTCGGATCTGATGTTCGACAGTCTGCTGGCCAGTTCACTCGACGAAACGGGCTCGGCCTATGGTTTGCTCGCTGAGGATGTGAGTGTCTCGCCCGACGGAATGAGCGCCACTTTTCGTCTGCGTGCGCAAGCACGCTTCCATGATGGCCTGCCGGTTCTGGCTGCCGATGTGAAACACAGTTTTGACACCCTCATGGGGCCCTACACATCGCCGGCCTATAAGACCTTGCTTGAAGATGTGGCGGGTCTGGACATCGTGGACGATCGTACTGTGCGCTACCGTTTTCGAAAGCCCAATCGTGAGCTGCCCTTGACGGTAGGCGGTTTGCCGGTGTTTAGCCGCCAATGGGGCGTCGAAGGCGGTAAGCCCAAGCGTTTTGATCAGGTGGTCATGGACCTACCGATTGGCAGCGGTCCCTACCGCATCGGGCCAGTGCGCTTCGGCAAAGACATTACCTATGTCCGTGATCCCAACTACTGGGCGCGCGATCTCAATGTCCGTACGGGCATGGCCAACTTCGACCGAGTGACGGTCAAGATCTACAAGGACAACACAGCCCGGCTGGAGGCCCTGAAGGCTGGCGAGTTTGATCTGATGCGGTTTTTCTCGGCGGGTGATTGGGCGCGGCGAGTCAAAGGCAAGCGCTTTGATAGCGGCGAATTGGTCAGGGGTGAGTTTGAACACCGCCTACCGGCCGGATTTCAGAGTTTTGTCATCAACACGCGGCGCGACAAGTTCAAGGATCCCCGCGTGCGCGAAGCCCTCGGCCTGGCGATGGATTTCGAGTGGATGAATCGCCAGCTTTTCTACAACGCGTATCGACGGGTCGCCGGCTTGTTTGGCAACACCGATTGCCAGGCCACCGGCCAGCCCGATTCGGCCGAGCTGGTCTTACTCGCCCCTTGGCGTGGCCAGATTCCAGAAGGGGCTTTCGGCCCGATGGCGCAGCCCCCTCGAACCGACGGAACCAGCAGCCTGCGTGGCAATTTGCGGCGGGCCCGCGACCTTCTGGCCGAGGCGGGCTGGACCATTCAGGAGGGCGTGCTGCGCAATGCCCAAGGGCAGGCCTTCGTCATTGAGTACCTGGACAGCACCGAGGCGGGTGCGCGGGTGGTCACGCCCTGGGCACGCAGCCTGGAGAAGCTGGGTATACGACTGAATTTCCGGCCCGTCGACTTCGCCCTGTACCAGCAAAGGTTGCAGCGGTTTGACTTTGATGTCACCACCATCGCCTACGGTGGCACCCACAGCCCAGGCCAGGAGTATGCCGACCTGTTTGGCAGCAAAGCTGCCGTCACTGAGGATTCGGGCAACCTCACCGGCATGAGCAGCCCCGCGGTGGACGACCTGATCGGGCGCATGGTCGCCGCCAAGAACCGCGCTGATTTCTTACCGGCCTGCCGTGCGCTTGAACGGGTCATCGCCCACAGTCATGTGCTGATCCCCCAGTGGTCGGCGCCCACGCACAGGATGGCCTTCAATCAGAGGCGTTTGGCCCGCCCCGAGCACATGCCCGCCTATGTGACGGGGGAGGGCTGGGCGCTGATGACCTGGTGGAGTCGATGATGCTGGCCTATATCCTCAAGCGTTTGCTTCTGATGATCCCCACCCTCTTTGGGGTGTTGCTGCTGACATTCGTCGTGATTCAGTTTGTCCCCGGCGGGCCGGTTGAACAATACCTGGCCGAGGCCAAGGCGGCCCCAGGCGGGGGTGGGGCTGAGGCGGGAGGCCTGTCTTACCGCGGCGCCCAGGGCGTCAACCCGCAGCGGCTGGAGCAAATCAAGGCCTTGTATGGCTTTGACAAGCCGGCGCGCGAGCGCTTTTTTCTGATGCTCGGACAGTTTGCCACCTTCGATCTGGGCAAGAGCTTCTTTCAAAACAAGGCGGTGTCCGAGCTGATCGTCGAAAAGCTGCCGGTCTCCATCAGCCTGGGGTTGTGGACTTTTTTTATCAGCTATCTGGTGGCAGTACCGCTGGGCGTGGCCAAGGCGGTGCGCGCCGGTTCGCGGTTTGACATGGTCACCACCTTACTGGTTTTGGTCGGCTATGCCATTCCTGGCTTTGTGCTTGGCGTGGTCCTGCTGGTCGTCTTTGGAGGGCAGTTGCAATGGTTTCCGCTGCGCGGTCTGACCTCGAGCAACTGGGCCGAACTGTCATGGGGCGCGCGCATCGTGGACTACCTGTGGCATATTTGTCTGCCGGTGACCGCGATGGTGCTGGGCAGCTTTGCCGTGACTGCCATTCTCACGAAGAATGCCTTTCTTGAGGAAATTCGCAAACAGTATGTGATCACCGCGCGGGCCAAGGGCCTCTCGCAAAACCAGGTGCTCTACAAGCATGTGTTTCGCAACGCGCTGATTCCCATCGTCACCGGTTTTCCAGCGGCTTTCGTGGGCGCTTTTTTCACCGGCTCGCTGCTGATCGAGACCCTGTTCTCGCTCGACGGCCTGGGCTTGCTGAGCTATGAGAGTGTGATCCGGCGCGACTACCCGGTGGTTTTGGGCACGCTCTACTTTTTCACCCTGATCGGACTGGTCACCAAGCTGATCAGCGATCTTTGCTATGTCTGGGTCGATCCTCGTGTCCGATTTGACTAAGGCGCACCCGATCCAAGCTTCGGTCTCGCCGGCGCGGCGGGCCTGGCTCCGGTTTCGTCGAAACCGCTTGGGTTTTTGGAGCCTTCTGCTTTTTTCGCTGCTGGTGCTCTTGAGCCTGGCCGCCGAGCTGGTGTCCAACGACAAGCCTTTGCTGGTTCGCTACGAAGGGCAGTTTTATGCCCCCATTTTCAAGACTTACCCCGAGAAGGTGTTTGGAGGCGACTTTGATACTGCCACCGACTATCACGACCCGTTCATTCGGCAAAAGCTGACGGAAGGCAGTAACTGGGCCCTGTTGGCCCCGAACCCCTACGGCCCCAAGACCATCAACTATTTTGCGCGCGAGCCCAACCCTTCGCGGCCGACCGCAGAGAATTTTCTCGGGACTGACGACCGTGGCCGTGACTTGTTAGCGCAGTTGATTTACGGCTTTCGGGTCAGCGTTTTGTTTGCCTTTGCGCTCACCTTTACCGGCGTGTTGCTGGGGGTACTCGCAGGGGCGGTCCAGGGCTACTTTGGAGGCAAAACCGATCTAGTGTTTCAGCGTTTCATCGAGATTTGGGCCTCAATGCCCGAGCTCTACCTGCTGATCATCTTCAGCGCCGTCTTTGCGCCCAGCGTGGCCCTGTTGCTGATCCTGCTCAGCCTTTTCGGCTGGATGGGTCTGTCCGACTATGTGCGGGCCGAATTTTTGCGCAACCGGCAAATGGACTATGTGCGCGCCGCGCGCGCCATGGGGCTTTCACACTGGCAAATCATCACCCGGCATGTGCTGCCCAACAGCCTGACGCCGGTGGTGACCTTCCTGCCTTTTCGCATGAGCGCGGCCATACTGGCGCTGACCTCGCTCGATTTCCTTGGCTTGGGCGTCCCCCCGGGTACTCCCTCGCTGGGCGAGCTGCTGGCGCAGGGCAAGAACAGCATCGACGCCTGGTGGATTTCGCTGTCGACATTTGGCGTCCTGGTGAGCACCTTGCTGCTGCTGACCTTTATGGGCGATGCGCTGCGTGATGCGCTCGATCCCCGAAAGGCCGACCAATGAGTACGCCGCTGCTGCAGGTTCGGGGCATGCGCGTGGCCTTTGGAGCCCAGGAGGTGGTTCACGGCATCGACTTTGACATCGCCCCGGGCGAAAAACTGGCCCTGGTGGGTGAATCGGGCTCGGGCAAAACCTTGACAGCGCTCGGCCTGCTCGGACTGGCGCAAAACGCCCGCACCACCGGCCGGGCCTTGATGCGCACCTCCGAAGAGGGCACACAAAACCTTCTGGCTCTGGCAGAGCCCGACCTGCGTCGGCTGCGCGGTCAGGACATCGCCATGATCTTCCAGGAGCCAATGAGCGCACTCAATCCGCTGTTTTCGGTGGGTGAGCAAATTGCCGAGGTACTGCAGCTCAAGCAAGGCCTCAGTCGGGCGCAGGCCTGGGAGGCGGCGATCGAGGCGCTGGCTCAGACTGGCATCGCAGAGCCGCAGCGACGGGCGCGATCATTTCCGCACCAACTCTCGGGGGGACAGCGTCAGAGAGCCATGATTGCCATGGCGCTGGCGTGCAGGCCCCGCCTGCTTCTTGCCGATGAGCCAACCACGGCCCTCGATGTATCGCTGCGGGGCCAGATTCTGGACCTGCTGGGCCAGCTACAGGCCGATTACGGGATGGCGGTGATGCTGATCACCCATGACCTCAATTTGGTGCGTCGATTCGCCCACCGGGTGGCGGTGATGGACAAGGGGCATATCGTTGAGCAGGGGCCGGTTGAAGAGGTGTTTCGCAGGCCCACCCATGGATACACCCGGCAATTGCTCGAGAGCCGGCCCGAGCGCCAGTTGCACGACCCAGATCCAGCGGCCTTGCCCTGGCTTCAGGCGCGCCAGCTGCGCGTGAGCTACCCCGTGCGCAGACCTGGCCTGAAAGGCTGGTTTAAGTCCGGCGCCTTTGTGGCGGTACACAGTGCCGATGTGGACATCGCCCCGGGGTATACCCTGGGAGTGGTCGGCGAGTCCGGTTCGGGTAAATCGACCCTGGCGCTTGCCTTGCTGGGCCTGCAGGCCTTCGAGGGCCAGGTGCGTATGGGTGATCACGCCTGGGGCGGCAGCGCGGCGCTTGACAAGCTCATGCGTCGGCAGGTGCAGGTGGTGTTCCAGGATCCGTTTTCATCACTGTCGCCGCGTATGACGATCGAGGAGATCGTGGGAGAGGGGCTGCGCGTGCATCATCCCGAAATGGGCAGCGCACAGCGCCGGGAGCAGGTCGCGCTGACGCTGGCGGAGGTGGGCCTGAGCCAAACGCAGTTCCCGGGCCTCCTGATGCGTTATCCACACGAGTTCTCCGGTGGACAGCGCCAGCGCATCGCCATTGCAAGAGCTCTGGCGGTGCGCCCTCGGCTCCTTGTTCTCGATGAGCCCACCAGCGCCTTGGATGTGACCGTTCAAAAACAGGTGCTCGGCTTGTTACAGCGGCTTCAGGCCGAACGCGGCCTGAGTTATCTGCTGATCACCCACGATGTGCAGGTCGTTCAGGCGATGGCACACCAGGTGCTGGTGATGAAGGACGGCCAGGTGGTCGAGCAGGGGCCCGCCTTGCAGGTGTTGGGGCAGCCTCAGCATCCGTACACGCGCATGCTGGTCGAGTCGGTTTAAAACCGGATTTATTTATCGATATTGAATCGTTCGACGCGTTTGTTGGCGTTGGATCAGCAATTTTCAGGCCGTGACTTGGCCCAGGGCTGAAGATTCCTATACAATTGCAGGCTTCACGACCGAATGGGCGGGTTTCCACCGCCCATTTTTTTTGGTCGCCTGTTTTAAAGGTTGCGGCTCTCAAAGAGAGGGACGGGCCAAGGAAGTGGTGGAGTTCCGAGAGCCTCATGGCGCTTCACGATGCAGTGGGTCAGGCGGTGCGCGGCCTGGGTTATGAGTTGGTCGATCTGGATCGAACCGGCGGCGGTTTGCTGCGCGTGACGATCGACTGGCCCTGGGTGTCAGGGCAGGAACGCTTCATCACAGCCGAAGATTGTGAGCGAGTCACAAGGCAGCTGCAGTTTGTGCTGGAGGTTGAAGGGGTCGATTACGCCCGGCTGGAGGTCAGTTCGCCCGGGCTGGACAGGCCACTGCGCGACGAAAGGGATTTTGAGCGTTTTGCGGGTGAATCGGTCGACCTGGTTTTGCGCGCCCCCATCGGCGCGGCAGCCGAGTCTGGCGTGTCGGCCCTGCGCAAGAAGTTCAGAGGGCGTCTGGAGCGTTCGGAGTCTGGGTGGCGTCTGATTTGGTCGGACGCGCCGCCGGCCCAAGCCGGCAGGCCGGGTCGCAAGAAGGCGCCCGTGCCGGAACTGGCCTTGGACTTCGTGTTCGGGGATGTGGCCCAGGCCAAGCTGGTGCCCGTGGTGGATTTCAAGGGGCGCAAACCCAAAGGGGCGCCGGTCAGTGGACAAGTTGAGTCTTGAGGAAAGGCGGGCGAGTGCTATGAATCGCGAACTGTTGATGCTGGTGGATGCCATTTCGCGCGAGAAGAATGTCGATCGCGAGGTGGTGTTTGGTGCTGTCGAGCTGGCCTTGGCTTCGGCAACCAAGAAAGTGTATGCCGAAGGGACCGACATACGGGTGGCTGTGGACCGCGAGAGCGGTAACTATGAAACATTTCGCCGTTGGCTGGTGGTTCCCGACGAGGCTGGTTTGCAAAACCCCGAAGGGGAAGAAATGCTCAGCGATGCGCGCGAGCAGATTACCGACATCGAAGAGGGTGATTACATCGAAAAGCCGGTTGACAGTCTGCCCATCGGCCGCATTGGCGCACAAGCTGCCAAGCAGGTGATTCTGCAAAAAATCCGCGATGCCGAGCGCGAGATGCTTCTCAATGACTTTCTCTCGCGCGGTGAAAAGATTTTTGTGGGCACGGTTAAGCGCATGGACAAGGGCGACATCATCGTCGAGTCGGGCCGGGTAGAAGGTCGTCTGCGCCGCGGCGACATGATCCCCAAGGAAAACCTACGTTCGGGCGACCGCGTCCGGGCCATCATCATGTCGGTCGATTCGACGCTGCGGGGCGCGCCGATTCTGCTCTCGCGCACTGCGCCCGAATACATGATCGAGTTGTTCCGCCAGGAGGTTCCGGAGATCGAGCAAGGTTTGCTGGAAATCAAATCCTGTGCCCGTGACTCGGGGTCGCGGGCCAAGATTGCGGTGCTCTCCCACGACAAGCGGGTTGACCCCATCGGCACTTGCGTTGGCGTCCGAGGCACCCGCGTCAATGCGGTCACCAACGAGCTTGCCGGGGAGCGGGTTGACATCGTGCTTTGGAGCGAAGATCCGGCACAGTTTGTCATCGGTGCACTGGCGCCAGCCAATGTCCAATCGATCGTCGTGGACGAAGAAAAGCACGCCATGGATGTCGTGGTCGACGAGGAAAATCTCGCGATTTCCATTGGTCGCGGTGGACAAAATGTGCGCCTGGCCTCCGAACTGACGGGCTGGAAGATCAACATCATGACGGCCGATGAATCGGCGCAGAAGCAGGCCAACGAGACCGAGTCGGCGCGCAAGCTGTTCATGGAAAAGCTCGATGTCGATGAGGAAATTGCCGACATCCTGATTGCAGAAGGCTTTAACAGCCTGGAGGAAGTGGCCTATGTGCCCATTCAGGAAATGCTCGAGATAGAAGCCTTTGACGAAGACACGGTCAATGAGTTGCGCGATCGCGCCAAGGACGCGCTGCTGACCCTGGAAATCGCCCGCGAAGAAAGCGTTGAAGAGGTTTCTCAAAACCTCAAGGATGTCGAGGGCCTCACGCCTGAATTGATCGCGAGGCTGACCGAGGCGGGTGTACACACCCGTGACGATCTGGCCGACCTGGCTGTCGATGAACTCACTGAAATTACTGGCCAATCGCCGGAGGAGGCCAAGGTGCTCATCATGACCGCCCGCGCTCATTGGTTTGCCGACGAACCAGCCCCACAGGCATGATCATGGAGGCCGGGAATCCTAACTATGTCCAGTACTACCACCGTCGCTGAGTTCGCCGCCGAACTCAATAAACCCACCCAACTGTTGCTCGAGCAGCTCAACAGCGCGGGCGTACCCAAGAAGGCCGATTCAGACGCATTGTCTGAATCGGACAAGCAAAAGCTGCTCAGTTACTTGCAAGCCGCTCACGGTACAGCGGGCTCTGAACGCAAAAAAATCACGCTGGTCAAGAAGCAGACCATCGAAATCAAGCAGGCCGATGCCACCGGGAGGGCCCGCACCATTCAGGTCGAGGTGCGCAAGAAGCGCACCTTCGTCAAGCGCGACGATGTGCATGAGGTGCCCGAGCCCGAGGTGAAAGTGCCCCCGGCAGCCGCGGCAATCGACGCGGCCGAATTGGCGCGCCGCGAGGAGGAAGCCAAGCGACAGGCACTTCTGATCAAGCAGCAGGAAGAAGATCTTGCCAAAAAGCGCCGCCTGCGCGAAGAGCAGGAAGCGCGCGACCGGGAGCGCATGGAAGAGCAAGCCCGGGCTGCGGCCGCCGCACAGGCTGCCGCGCAAGCCCAGCCGCAAAGTGCGGAGGAGGCCAGCGCGCGTGCGACCCAGGAGGCGGTGCGCGCTGCAACTGCGGCTGCCGAGTCAGCGGCGGCCAAGGCCCGCGCTCAGGCCGAGTTCCAGGCTGAGGCGGCCCGTGCCCATGAATTGCAGGAGCGGCGCCGAAAGGCCGAAGCCGAGGCAGCGAATATTCGCGCTATGCTCAGCGCCCCCAAACGGGTGATCAGTGCCCCGCCGGCTGAAGCGGCCGCCAAGACAGCACTCAAGGGTACGCTGCACAAGCCCGCTGCTGCACCGGGTGCGGTCAAGCCCGCCCCGGCTCCCACCACCGGGGGGCGCAAGGAGGTCAAGTCGGAGAACCTGTCCTCGACCTGGAAGGACGACGCCAGCAAGAAAAAGGAAATCAAGACCCGTGGCGCGGTGGCCGTGCCCGGCCGCAGCGGCTGGCGCGGCGGCCCCAAAGGCGGTCGACGGTCCGAGCGCGACGCCCGCACCGAACCGAGCTTTGCAGCACCAGCCGAATTCAAGGCCCTGGAAGTGCATGTGCCCGAGACCATTACCGTGGCGGAGCTGGCTCACAAGATGAGCATCAAATCGTCAGAGGTCATCAAGCATCTGATGAAGCTGGGCCAGTTGGCCACCATCAACCAGCCCTTGGATCAGGACACCGCAATGATCGTGGTCGAGGAGATGGGGCACAAAGCCGTCACCGCCGCGCTCGACGATCCGGAGGCCTTTACCGCCGAAGAGGTGCTGGGTCAAACGGCTGAAGCCCTGTCCAGAGCCCCGGTGGTGACGGTCATGGGCCACGTTGACCACGGTAAGACCTCTCTGCTCGACTACATTCGCCGCGCCAAGGTGGCTGCTGGCGAGGCCGGTGGAATTACACAGCATATCGGCGCGTACCATGTCGAAACTCCGCGCGGCATGATTTCTTTCCTGGACACTCCAGGTCACGAGGCCTTTACGGCCATGCGAGCCCGCGGCGCCCAGGCCACAGACATAGTGATTTTGGTGGTGGCGGCCGATGACGGCGTGATGCCCCAGACCAAGGAAGCGGTCAAGCATGCCAAGGCGGCCGGTGTTCCTATCGTGGTTGCGATCAACAAGATCGATAAGCCAGAGGCCAACCTTGATCGCGTCAAGAGCGAACTGGTGGCCGAAGAGGTGGTGCCCGAGGAATTCGGCGGTGACTCTCCTTTTGTTCCCGTCTCCGCCAAGACCGGCCAGGGTGTCGACGACCTGCTGGAACAGGTACTGTTGCAGGCTGAGGTGCTTGAGTTGCGCGCGCCGGTTGATGCCATGGCCAAGGGTCTGGTGATCGAGGCTGAGCTCGACAAAGGCCGCGGTCCCGTGGCCACCGTGCTGGTGCAGTCCGGTACGCTCAAGACCGGCGATGTGGTGCTGGCTGGACAGACCTACGGCCGTGTGCGGGCCATGCTTGATGAAAACGGCCGCAAGACCGAGGCAGCGGGACCGTCGATCCCCGTGGAGATTCAAGGCCTGACCGAGGTCCCTCAGGCCGGTGACGAGTTCATGGTGCTTTCCGACGAGCGTCGTGCGCGGGAGATTGCCACTTACCGGGCTGGCAAGTTTCGCAATACCAAACTGGCCAAGCAGCAGGCTGCCAAGCTGGAGAACATGTTCTCCGAAATGGCCGCTGGTGAGGTCAAGACCTTGCCCATCATCATCAAGGCCGATGTGCAGGGCTCGCAGGAAGCCTTGTCGCAGTCCCTGCTCAAGCTGTCCAATGAGGAAATCAAGGTCCAGTTGGTCTACTCGGCTGTGGGCGGGATTTCGGAGTCAGATGTCAACTTGGCCATCGCCTCGAAGGCGGTGGTGATCGGCTTTAATGTCCGAGCCGATGGTCAAGCGCGTAAGGTGGCCGAGCACAACGGCATTGACCTGCGTTACTACAACATCATTTATGACGCGGTCGACGATCTGCGCGCCGCCATGTCGGGCATGCTCGCTCCCGAAAAGAAGGAAGAGCTCATTGGCGGGGCCGAAATTCGGCAGGTCTTCAAGGTCAGCAAGATCGGTTCGATCGCTGGCTGCATGGTCACCTCGGGCATCGTGCGCCGCAACGCGCGGGTGCGTCTGTTGCGCAACAATGTCGTTGTCTTTACCGGCGAGCTCGATTCGCTCAAACGCTTCAAAGACGATGTCCGCGAGGTCAAAGAAGGCTTCGAATGCGGCTTGAATATCAAGGGCTACAACGATATCGCTGAGGGCGACCAACTCGAGTTCTTCGAGATCAAGGAAGTGGCCCGAACGCTGGCTGCCTGACCGGACAGAGCGTCGTGGCCGGATGCTCGATTGCACGCATGCGCAAAAAATCGCCCACCGCCCATCGCGGCTTTAGAGTCGCCGATCAGATCCAGCGCGATCTGTCGGACCTCATCGCGCGCGAACTCAAGGACCCCAGGGTGGGAATGATCACGATCAATGCGGTCGAGGTCACTCCCGACTATGCCCACGCCAAGGTGTTCTTCAGCGTATTGACCGGCCAGCCTGAGGAAGCCGGCGAAGGACTCAATGCCGCCGCCGGCTTCCTGCGCAACGGTTTGTTCAAGCGTCTTCAAATCCATACGGTACCCACCTTGCATTTTGTTTATGACCGCACCACCGAGCGAGCGGCTGACATGAATGCCCTGATTGCCAAGGCGGTGGCTTCGCGCTCGAAGGAAGAGAGCTGAGATGAAGGCTGCTCCTCATGCACGGGTGAAGCGGCGCCCCGTGCATGGGGTGATCCTGCTCGACAAGCCCCTAAACCTCTCTAGCAACCAGGCGTTGCAAAAAGTGCGCTGGCTGCTGCGCGCCGAAAAGGGGGGGCATACCGGTACGCTTGACCCCCTGGCAAGCGGGGTGTTGCCCCTGTGCTTTGGCGCTGCAACAAAGTTCAGTCAGCTTCATCTGGATGCAGACAAGACCTATGAAACCACCATCCGGCTGGGTGTGCAGACCACGACTGCAGATGCTGAAGGCGAGGTGACGGCCGAGGAGCCAGTGCGCTGTACTGCCGGTCAAGTTGTAGAGGTGCTCGACCGCTTTACCGGTGAGATTGAGCAGGTGCCGCCGATGCACAGCGCCCTGAAAAAAGACGGCCGCCCCCTGTACGACTACGCGCGGGAGGGGCAGACCGTCGCGCGCGAGCCGCGGCTCGTGAGGATCCACGAGTTGCAGTTGCTGGACCTCCAGCTCAAGGGAGATTCGCCCTTTCTGAGCTTGCGGGTCAAGTGCAGCAAAGGTACTTACATTCGAACCCTCGGCGAGGATATAGGACGGGCCTTGGGTTGCGGTGGTCATTTGATCGCGCTGCGGCGCACCCGAACCGGGGTGTTTGATCTTGATCAGAGCATCACCCTGGAGAGGCTGCAGGCCTTTAATGAATCGGAGCGCCTGGACCAGCTCAAACCGGTAGCCTGCCTTCTCGACGGCCATGAAGCTGTCTCGCTGGAGGCTGACGAAGCCGCGCGCTTTCTCAGTGGCTTGCGGCGGCGGGGAGGCTGGCCCGATAGTAAGCGGGTGGCAGTCTTCGGTCCTCCGCCCCAGCAAGAAGGCTATACGCAGCCGGTGCTTTTGGGCGCCGCGCATGTACGCGCTGGAGAACTTATACCGGACCGGTTGCTCAGTCCGATCGAAATCGCGCAGGCCCTCAGCTTGCCGAGGGCTTTGGCCTTGTCCTGAAGGAAACACATATGAACACGCAGATTCGCAACATTGCCATCATCGCCCATGTCGATCACGGCAAGACCACCATGGTCGATCAATTGCTCCGACAGTCCGGCACTTTTGCCAAACACGAAAAAGTGGTGGATACCGTCATGGACAGCAACGCCATCGAGCGGGAGCGGGGAATCACCATCCTGGCCAAGAATTGCGCCGTGTCTTGGCAAGGCACCCACATCAACATCGTTGATACACCGGGCCACGCCGATTTCGGCGGAGAGGTCGAGCGAGCGCTATCCATGGTCGATGGGGTTCTACTGCTGATCGACGCGCAGGAAGGGCCCATGCCTCAGACCCGCTTTGTGACCAAGAAGGCGTTGGCGCTGGGCCTCAAGCCCATCGTCGTGGTGAACAAGGTCGACAAGCCCGGCTCGCGTCCGGATGCAGTGGTCAACGCCGCCTTTGATCTCTTCGACAAGCTCGGGGCCAACGACGAGCAGCTCGATTTTCCCGTCGTCTACGCCTCGGGGATCAACGGATGGTCGTCGTTGACACAGGGCGAACCCGGTACCCAGTGGGGGCCAGACATGGCCGCCTTGTTCGAAACCATCCTCAAGCATGTCGAACCGCACCAGGGGGAACCGGCGGCGCCCTTGCAACTGCAGATCTCCGCCATCGATTATTCGACCTTTGTCGGACGCATCGGTGTGGGGCGTATCAACGCGGGTACGCTGCGGCCGGGCATGGATGTGGTGGTCATGGAAGGCCCGGATGGCCCCAGCCATAAAGGGCGCATCAATCAGGCCCTGAAGTTTCAGGGGCTCGATCGCATACAGGTGACCGAAGCAGGACCAGGCGATATCGTTTTGATCAATGGCATCGATGAGATCGGTATCGGTGTGACAGTCACTGATCCTTTGAGCCCTCAGCCCTTGCCTATGCTCAAGGTCGATGAACCGACCCTGACGATGAATTTCTGCGTCAACACCTCGCCCTTGGCTGGCCGCGAGGGTAAGTTCGTGACCAGTCGGCAAATCTGGGACCGTCTGCAGAAAGAGTTGCAGTCCAATGTGGCCCTGCGCGTCAAGGCCACCGACGAAGATGGCATCTTTGAGGTTTCTGGTCGAGGCGAATTACATCTGACCATCCTGCTGGAGAACATGCGCCGCGAAGGCTACGAGCTGGCCGTCTCCAAGCCCAGGGTGGTGTTCAAGGATATTGATGGCGTGCGCTGCGAGCCCATTGAACTGGTCACAGCCGACATCGAGGAGCAACATCAAGGCGGCGTCATGCAGGCCCTCGGTGAGCGCAAGGGCGAGCTGGTGAATATGGAGCCCGACGGTCGCGGCCGTGTGCGCCTGGAGTACCGGATTCCTGCGCGTGGTTTGATCGGATTCTCCAATGAGTTTCTTAATTTAACCCGCGGTTCCGGACTCATTTCCAACATCTTTGACGGCTATGAGCCTCACAAGGGGGATATTGAGGGGCGCAAAAACGGTGTCTTGATCTCGATGGACGACGGCGAAATCTTCACCTATGCCCTGGGTAAGCTCGATGACCGCGGACGCATGTTTGTGCGCGCTGGCGATCCGGTCTACGAGGGCATGATTGTGGGAATACACAGCCGCGACAACGATCTGGTGGTCAATGCGACCCGCACCAAGCAGCTCACCAACTTCCGGGTCAGCGGCAAGGAAGACGCGATCAAGATCACGCCCCCGATCGAGTTGACCTTGGAGTACGGGGTGGAGTTTATTGAGGACGATGAGTTGGTGGAGATCACGCCCAAAAGTGTGCGTCTGCGTAAACGGCATTTGAAAGAGCATGAACGCAAGCGCGCCAGCCGAGAGGTGGCCACGGCATGAAGTTGCACCTGACCCACGGTCGCGCCGTCCTCTTGATGGTGCTGGTGACGCTGATGTGGTCAACCGCAGGTGTGGTAACACGGCAGTTGGACGAGGCCCGCAGTTTTGAGCTCACTTTTTGGCGCAGCTTCTTTACGGTGCTGTCCCTGCTGGTCATCCTGCCCCTGATGCAGGGGCGGGCGGTGTTCCAGGGCATTTTCAAGGGGGGCCTGTCCTATTGGATCTCAGGCCTGTGCTGGTGCGTCATGTTCACGGCTTTCATGGTCGCTCTGAGCCTGAGCACGGTGGCCAATGTTCTGGTGACCCTGGCAGTGGGCCCCCTGCTTACTGCCTTGTTCGCACGGATCTTTATCGGTCACCGTATCGCTGCACACACCTGGACCGCCATTGTCCTTGCTGGTGGCGGCATTGCGTGGATGCATGCGCCCAACTTCACGATGGGTGACTCCAAGCAGCTCATCGGTACCGTTGTCGCCTTGATGGTGCCCATCGCCGGGGCTTCTAACTGGACGCTGGTGCAGCGTAGCCAAAGCCTGGGGCTGAAGGTGGATTTGATATCAGCGGTTTTGCTGGGTGCCATCTTGTCGTGTTTGTTCACCCTGCCACTGGCTCTGCCGCTGTCGGCCAGCTCGCATGATGTCGCATGGCTGGCCCTTCTGGGTCTGACCCAGCTGGCCATTCCCTGCGTGGTCTCGGTTATTTGTGCCTCGGTGCTCAAAGCCCCCGAAATTTCACTGCTGGCGCTGCTGGAGGTGATCTTCGGGATCGCCTGGGCTTGGCTGGGGGTCGGTGAAGTACCCGGACCGACGGTTCTGACCGGCGGGGCTCTGGTCATGACTGCCTTGGTCGCCAATGAGCTTCTGGGCATGCGAAGCAGCGGAGCTTGAGGAGTTTGCCTATGGCTGAAGACGAGTCGACCTCTGTGGTGGTGGAGCGCAGGGCTAGCGCTGGACTGATCAGCCTAAACCGGCCCGAGGCTCTCAATGCCCTTTCGCTGCCTATGGTTCGGTGCATAGCCAAAACCTTGCGGACCTGGAGCGAGGATCCTCAAGTCAAGGTGGTGGCTCTGCGCGGAAGTCGACGGGCACCGGCAGACAGCGCAGAACGCTGGTTCGGTCATTTTTGTGCCGGGGGCGATATCCGCTTTTTTCATGACGCCGCCTTGGCCGCTGACCCGGCGCTGGAGGACTTTTTTACCGAGGAATACGCGCTAAATCACCTGATTCAAACCTATGCCAAGCCGATCGTGGCCTTTATGGATGGCGTGGTCATGGGCGGCGGGATGGGCCTGTGTCAGGGGACGGCCTTGCGCATCGTGACAGAGAAGACTCGCATGGCCATGCCCGAGACCAAAATCGGTTTATTTCCCGATGTCGGGGGCGGCTACTTTCTCAAGGCCTGTCCGGGGAGTAGTGGCGTTTATTTGGCGCTTACCGGCGAGGTGATTGATGCCCAACAGGCGATGGCTTGGGGTCTAGCAGATGCACGGGCGTCATCGCAGGAGTTGGTGGCGCTGTGGCAGTTGATGGCCGATACACCCTGGCAGACCGGTCTGCAGGCCATCGAGGCTTTGCAGCAGCGATTGGTACTTTCAACGGGCTTGCAGTCGCCCAGCTCCGAGTTGGAGCGCGCCTTCAGCCAGCCCACCGTGGCTCAAATCTTACGGCAGCTCGATACCGCCGGTGACCCGTGGTCTGCCAAGACCGCCAGCGATTTGCGTGAGCGTTCCCCGTTGATGCTGCATGTCACTCTGGAGCAATTGAACCGCGCCCGCACCATGAGCCTGGCTGATGATCTGCGCATGGAGCGCGATTTGGTCTGGCATTGTTTCCATCACCGCTTGAGTGGCGATACCGTGGAGGGCATTCGGGGCTTGGCCGTGGACAAAGACCATAGGCCGCGCTGGAAGCCGGCGCGGATCGAAGCCGTCGATTTGGCAGAGGTGGCGTCTTTCTTCGAGAGCCCGTGGACGCCGTCTTCGCATCCGCTGCGGCATCTACGCTGAGCGTCGGTTGATTCGGCGCTCTAGCGGTGGCGCGACTTCATCGCGCGCTCGACCTCGCGCTTGCCTTCGCGCTCCTTGATGGAATCGCGCTTGTCGTGCTCGGCCTTGCCCTTGGCTAAGGCCACTTCGCACTTGATGCGCCCGCTTTTCCAATGCAGGTTCAGCGGCACCAGGGTGTAGCCTTTTTGTTCGGTCTTGCCGATCAGGCGCCGAATCTGATCCTTGTGCATGAGCAACTTGCGGGTGCGCACTGCATCTGGGCGAACATGTGTGGAAGCCGTTCCCAGTGGGTTGATCTGGCAGCCAATGATGAACAGTTCGCCCTCACGAACGACTACATAGCCATCGGTCAGCTGCACCTTGCCGGCGCGCACCGCCTTGACCTCCCACCCCTCAAGCACCATGCCGGCCTCAAAGCGCTCTTCGATGTGATAGTTGAAGACGGCGCGCTTGTTCTCGGCAATCCGACCGTCATCTTTGCTTGCGGACTTGGGCGTGTCGGGAGATTTTTTGGTCATGGTCGATGTCGATCTCACCGGTCCTAAAATAAGAAAAGCCAGCGATTGTATGAAAACCGTACACAAGTCCGTCTTGATCTGGTTCAGCGCTGACGAGATGTTTGCACTCGTTACCGATGTTGACCGATACCCCGAGTTTCTGCCCTGGTGCGATCAGGCGGAGGTGCTCGGGCGAGAGAACCTGGCGATGACCGCGCGGGTCGGAATTTCCATCGGTGGGCTGCGCCAAAGTTTTACCACCCGCAATACCCACGAGGCCGGTCGCCAGATTGCCATGGAACTGGTGGAGGGACCTTTTTCAAGGCTCGAGGGTTGCTGGGATTTCACGCCCTTGGGCGAGGGTGAGCGTGCTTGCAAGGTGGAATTTCGGCTGAGCTATGACTTCAGCAGTACGACGCTGGCGACTCTGGTTGGCCCGGTCTTCGAGAAAATCTCGGACAATTTGGTTGACGCCTTTGTCAAACGAGCACATCAGGTCTATGGTCCGGTTTGAATCAACGAAAGAGCAGTCGGCAACGCCTTGTACCTCGGCGGCAGACATCGGCCTATGCAAATCGTGTTGCTGTTAAGCCCCGGTCCGCGCGAGGTACGGGAATGGTTGATCGAACTGCCCGATGGTTCCACCGCGGCCGATGCGCTTGAAGCTTGCAGGCTGCTGTCTGCCGAGTCCGGATCGCTCACTCCAATGCAAGTGGGCATCTGGGGCCAACGCTGCGAGCCAACCCAAACTCTGCGGGCGGGGGATCGAGTGGAGGTGTATCGAAGTTTGCGGGTCGACCCTAAAGTGGCCAGGCGCGAGCGTTTCAAGGGGCAGGGCGTGCGTCGGGCCGGCCTGTTCGCCAAGCGGCGACCCGGAGCCAAGCCGGGCTACTAGGCTCGGCGCGGGTTGCATCGCCCTGCGCGGGCCCCGCTTGCAGCTACCGGGCTGGGTAGAATCTATTTTTTGGAGCTTTCTCATGCGCCTGCTTGGCAAAGCGTTGACCTTCGACGATGTTCTGCTGGTCCCCGCCTTCTCTCAGGTCCTGCCCAAGGACACCCGGCTTTCCACACAGTTTTCCCGCAATATCAGCCTGAACCTGCCCCTGGTGTCGGCGGCGATGGACACTGTCACCGAGGCCCGCCTGGCCATCGCCATCGCCCAGGAGGGTGGTATCGGCATCATTCACAAAAATCTCACCGCGCAGGAGCAAGCAGCGCAGGTGGCCAAGGTCAAGCGCTACGAATCCGGCGTGCTTCGCGACCCGGTCGTCATCACCCCCGGCACCACCGTGCGCCAGGTCATGGCCCTGAGCGATGAGCTGGGCGTGTCGGGCTTTCCGGTGGTCGATGGCGGCAAGGTCGTGGGTATCGTCACCGGGCGCGACCTGCGCTTTGAAACGCGCTACGAACAAAAAGTGAGCGAGATCATGACCCCGCGCGAGCGTCTGATCACCGTGCCCGAGGGCACTACGCCCGAGCAGGCCAAAGCGCTGCTGAACAAGCACAAGCTCGAGCGCCTGCTGGTGGTCAACGAGGCCTTTGAGCTCAAGGGTCTGATCACCGTCAAGGACATCACCAAGCAGCTCAATTTTCCCAACGCCGCGCGCGATGCGGCAGGTCGCTTGCGCGTGGGCGCGGCTGTCGGCGTGGGCGAGGGCACCGAAGAACGCGTGCAGGCGCTGGTCAAGGCCGGGGTTGATGCAATTGTGGTGGACACTGCTCACGGCCACAGCAAGGGCGTGATCGAGCGGGTGCGCTGGGTCAAGCAGAATTACCCGCAGGTCGATGTCATTGGCGGCAACATCGCCACCGGTGCCGCCGCGCTGGCACTGGCCGAGGCCGGTGCCGATGCGGTCAAGGTGGGCATTGGCCCGGGCTCGATCTGCACCACCCGCATCGTCGCCGGTGTGGGCGTGCCGCAGATCATGGCGGTGGACAATGTGGCCACCGCGCTGCAGGGCACAGGTGTGCCACTGATTGCCGACGGCGGCATCCGCTACTCGGGCGACATCGCCAAGGCCATTGCGGCCGGTGCCAGCACCGTGATGATGGGCGGCATGTTTGCGGGCACCGAAGAGGCGCCGGGCGAAATCGTGCTCTACCAGGGCCGCAGCTACAAGAGCTACCGCGGCATGGGCAGCATTGGCGCCATGCAGCAAGGCAGCGCCGATCGCTATTTCCAAGAGGCGGGCAGTAGCAACCCGAATGCTGACAAGCTGGTGCCCGAAGGCATCGAAGGGCGTGTGCCCTACAAGGGCTCGGTCGTGGCCATCATCTACCAGATGGCTGGGGGCCTGCGCGCCAGCATGGGCTATTGCGGCTGCGCCAGCATTGATGAACCGCATCAAAAGGCCGAGTTTGTTGAGATTACTGCGGCGGGGATACGCGAAAGCCATGTGCACGATGTGCAGATCACCGAGGAAGCCCCCAACTACCGCGCCGATTGAAGAGCGCTGGTTGAAATGCGACGCTCAGGTGAGCTTATGGCACACGACACGATTCTTATTCTCGACTTCGGCTCGCAAGTAACGCAGCTGATCGCGCGCCGCGTGCGCGAGGCGCATGTGTACTGCGAGGTGCACCCTTGCGATGTATCGAG
>Ga0194130_10002906_pt1 | contig 23947 bp, 13 predicted proteins | sample TA2KigsurfametaG_FD_160084 | JGI IMG/M metagenome (GOLD analysis project Ga0194130, IMG submission 160084) | Freshwater microbial communities from Lake Tanganyika, Tanzania - TA2015050 Kigoma 12 surface | ecosystem: Environmental > Aquatic > Freshwater > Lake | place: Tanzania: Lake Tanganyika... | reverse complement strand
TAACTTTTGCATTCTACATTTCCTATTTGTTATTTTCCGTTCCGGCATCTTATCTTCTCAAAAGAGTGGGCTTCAAGAAAGGAATGATGATTGGTTTCTGGGTGATGTCAACAGGTGCCTTTTTGTTTGTTCCTGCAGCAATAACGTTCACGTATGAATTATTTTTATTGGGCTTATTTTCAATAGGAGCCGGACTTGCCTTACTTCAATCTGCAGCAAATCCTTACATCACCATTTTAGGCCCCACCGAGCGTGCTGCCCAACGCTTCAGCATCATGGGAATCTGTAATAAAGGAGCGGGAATCTTGGCGCCATTGTTATTTGCCGCGGTAATTTTCAGAGCCACCGACAGTGGAATGCTGGATAGCCTGGATACCATGACTCCTGATCAAAAAAATACGGTATTACATGAGCTTATTCAACGGGTTATCGTTCCCTATGCCTGTGTGGGTACTTTTTTATTCCTAATTGGCTTATTCATCCGCTTTTCACCACTTCCGGAGATTGATACTGAACATGAAAGTGAAGAATTGGCACAAGCTAATTCAACTAAAACCAGTGTGGTGCAATTCCCGCATTTGGTGCTGGGTGCTTTTGCTATATTTCTACATGTAGGAACACAAGTGATTTCAATTGATACGGTGATTAGTTATGCTGCAACCATGAATTTGAATCTGATTGAAGCAAAGGTTTTTCCATCCTATACCCTAACGGCTCAAATCTGTGCTTATTTTGTTGGTATTTTCTTCATTCCCAAGTTCATGTCTCAGCTAACTGCCTTAAAAGCCAGTACCGTGTTTGGAGCCATTCTCACTCTCCTGATAATTTATGCAAAAGGAGATGTTACCTTCCTCGGTCACACCAATGATATTTCACTTTGGTTTGTGGTCATGCTCGGTTTAGCCAATTCTCTGGTATGGGCCGGTGTTTGGCCATTGGCACTTCACGGCTTGGGAAGATTCACCAAGGTAGGTGCCTCCCTTATGGTTATGGGACTGGCAGGTAACGCAATCCTTCCATTGATCTATGGTTATTTCGTGGATGTATGGGATGCCCGTAACGCCTATTGGGTATTAATGCCCTGCTATCTTTACCTGATATTTTATGCATTCCGCGGCTATCAGTTGCGTAGATGGAGCATCTAATTTCCAAATTCCTGCCTTTGATGAATTTTAATTAATACTATTGATGCAACCAGTATAGGTCAGGTTTGGACTATCGGCGCAAGGGGGTCGTGATAATTACGCCTGACTGCCTGTCTGAACTACCTTTTAACACAAATAAAAATCGATGAAAAAACTATTGTATTTATTAAGTCTTGCGGCAGCGCCGGTACTGGCTCAACCCGTGCACCAGCCTGTGGCCATTGAACCCTGGTCATATTCAGAGAATTTTGAAGACAGAGAACTGGGAGCCTGGGCATCTTATCCGCATTGGCAGGATATTGCTTACAATCAGGATTTCAGACCCAATGAGATGGTTTCCGGAGATCCTAACATTTCTGTTGTTCAAAAAGTTACTGCTTTTACTAATGTAGACGCCTATGCCGGTGCCCAAAAGCTCCTGGATATGTATCTTATTCCTGGTGCCAAACTGAATTTTAGATTCTACCTTAAATCCAATACCCCATCAGAATACTATAAAATTAGGTTTGCTGCCGGAAATCTGGGCAAGCTGGAATATACTTTAAACAATCCGGATCGGAATAAATGGGTGAATGCATCGCTCAGCTTCGAGGAGCTGCAAAAAGCAAATCCAAAAATTTCCGGCAGAGATAAAGTGCGGATTTATGCTTTGGCGTTTATAGCTAAGTTTCCAATGGCTGATCCGGCAATGCCCATTTATTTTGGGATTGATGATATTAACTTCTCAGGAGCCCGCGAAACTGCCTTTCGTTTTAACACCCCTGAAATGCATAAATTACCGGAATATGCTCAGTACATCCCCAAAAAGCATTACTTCTCAGGCGAGGATTTCTTATTGAATGGTACCTGGCCTCTGGATGCCAAAAAGGTGAGTTTGGAGATTGTTTCCTTTGCAGATCATGGTCAATCTTTTTTCAAGACAGATCTGATTAAAAATGGCTCTGACTGGAGTTTAAAACCTTTGAAGCTTAGTTTTCCTGTAGGCCTTTACCTGGCCAGGCTGAAAGCGAATAACGGCACCGCTGATATTGCAAGCACTGAATTTACCATTCATATTGCGCCGTCAAACATGGCGGGTAAACACCCGAGATTAATGTTTGATGAGGATAAAAAGAAATTGCTTGATGCTAAAATCAAACAGCCTGAATTTGCTAAAGTTTATGATAATATTCAGAAAAATGCAAAAGTGCAAAGAGAGAAAATTCCTGTCAATACTTTGATTTTTGATCTGGATCAGTTTCCAAAGGAAGACTGGCTACCTACCTGGAATGCCTGGGGGGATAGAATTTATCATACCGGCGAGGCCCTTAGGTTGAATGCCAGAGCCTATGCCTTTCATGGTGATTCTGAGGCCGGAAATTATGTGAAGGAGGTTTTACTAAAGCTGGCATCCTGGCCAAACTGGACTCATCCATGGCAAACCAATCGCGGAAGGTATAGCGAGCACCGTACAGGCAGTTGGGCTCATCGTGTCGCTGAAGCGTATGATTTTACCTATGATCTGATGAGTGCAGATGAAAGTAAACAAATCCGTAAGGCCATCATGGCTAATATTGTTGATGGTGCCCACCGAACCTATGTGTACAATGATGATATTACCGCGGCTACATCAAACTGGCTCGCCATGATTCTCGGGGGTTCTTTAATGAATATGGCTGCAGTATATGCTGACGGTGCAGATACCGAAAATTTGGAACCTTATTTTACAGGAGCCATCATAAAGTACTATAAATTCATTAATCGTGTGGTCGATCAAAAAGATGGTGCATGGGGCGAGGGATATGGTTATAACAGCTATTCTTTCTCAAACATGGCTTATAGTTTGCCCTCCTTAGACAATGTTTTTAAAGTGGATTTAACAGCTCCGTTGGTTGGAAGCTATAATGAATTTATTTGGGGTGGGTTAATTAAAGACAAACTATGGTTTGAATACGGTGATTCCGGTGGTCAGATGGGACCTGCAACATTTTGGAGTTTCTTGCTTGAGAAAAGAAGGGAACCTCGATTGAGCTGGTTCTATAACTTCATGAAGAAGGAAGAGAGTTATGAGGATGTTATTTTCAATACCAAAGGAATTCCGGAGGACAGTCCATTCGATGAGAATCCGGTTAAGGTTTTCCGTGAGGTGGGAACAACAGTATTTAAGAACGGCTGGGAGAAAGATGATTTTTCGTTCGTAATGCGTACCGGCGGGTTCTATAACCATCAGCACATCGATCAGGGAAGTATCTGGTTAGCCGATAAGGGTGTTCTTTTCATTGAGGAGCGTCACCTCAAAAACTCTACTTATTATGATGATCCGATTTATCAGTCCAAATTGATTCAACCGGTAGCTCATTCTACCATTCTGATCGATGGAAATGAACAGAGCCAGCGAACAGGGGATCATCTTTACCACGCACCCGGTTTTGACGATCATGCCTACATTGCTAATTTTCTCGATGGAAAGGATGCTGCCTTTTCTTCGGGTAATATCGGACGAATTTATTTTGATAAAGTGAAAGATCTGAGCAGAAATGTATTGTTTATTAAACCACGTACCTTGTTGATGCTCGATACTGCTATTCCTTCAGAAAAGGACGCGAAAGTAACATTACTTTATCAGACCGCAGAACTGGAGCATATTAAGGCAGGTAAGGATGTTTCTAATATCACTAAGGGAGGTGTGACACTCAATTTCATGCATCTTGCACCTCAGGTTGTTGAGGCCGAGGCAGAAGAAACGCCACACTATTTGTATACCCTCCAGCGTGTTCGCCATTTGAAGAAAGAAGGAATGTTAAAGGTTTCTGCCAGCTCTCAAAATAGAGAGCCATTGGTTATGGCTAACTTAATTACCACTGATGGAAGTAACGGTGTTTCCGAAGTAATTACCGAAAGAGGGAATGGGTTTGTGAGTGGTGTGGCCTCAGGCAAGAAGTTTGCTTTTAGTACCAAACCGGGTAAAATTTATCAAACCGATGGAAGAGAAACTGATGCCGCATCCATGACCTGGAGTGCCGACAGAGATTTTGTTGCCATGGGAACAAGTTTCAGCAATATAAATGCCTCAAAAACACTCTATTCATCCGAAGTTTTAACTTTTGAATGGTCGGCAGAGGGTATTAAATATGCTGTTGGAAAAGAAGCAAAATTAAGTATTTCTGCCTCATCAAAACCAAAATCTGTACTTTTGAATGGTAAGGCAATCCGTAATTTTAGTTATGATCCTGTTAAAAAGCAGCTATCACTGGAAGTGCAGGCGGGAGAGGGATTGATTAAGGTTAATTAAGTATTAAGTATTAAGATAAATCCTGGTTCATTTAAAATTTGCTGTTTTTGAGCAATAATAGACAATGAACCAGGATTATTTTCCCCCTTTGGAGGGGGCGGGTAAGTTTTGAGCGATCGCAGGGGGAGGATTTCGGGAATCCTTTATCAGGAATGAATCCTAGTACATTGAATTTTGTGCTCAATGATATTAATTATTACCAAGTCATTTAATATTTTAGAATATTACAGACAAGAAACAACAAACAAGCAATAAAAATGGAAGAATTCTCACTAGCAGGAAAAGTAGTCGTAGTAACAGGAGGCACAGGTATTCTTGGCAATTCATTTATTAATGGAATTGTAAAGGCAGGGGGTGCTGTCGGGATTTTAGGCCGTAACAAAGAGGTAGCGAATGAACGGGCTGATGCAATTAATAAGAATGGTGGCCGCGCTATAGCTCTTATTGCTGATGCCATGGATGAGACTCAGTTGATTGATGCCAAAAACAAGGTTTTGGATACCTTCGGGCGCATTGATGGCTTGGTGAATGGAGCCGGAGGTAATCAGCCTCATGGTGTTCTTTTACCGGAGGATGATATTTTTAAAATGAATCTGGAAGGGATGAAAAGGGTAATGGATCTGAACACCTGGGGAACGCTGATCCCAACGCAAATATTTGGTGAGGCCATGGTGAATACAGTAGAGAAGGGAAGTATTGTCAATATTTCATCTATGAATTCTAAGCGTGCCATTACCCGGGTTTTGGGTTATAATATGGGAAAGGCAGCGGTGGATTGTTATAACCAATGGTTCGCAGTTGAATTGGCAAATCGTTATGGTGATCGTATACGGATGAACGCGCTCGCACCGGGCTTCTTCCTGACCGAACAAAACAGAAATTTACTGACAAAACCTGATGGAACATTCACCGACAGGGGAGAAAAGGTTATTAGAAATACCCCTTTCAAACGGTTCGGTCATCCGGATGAATTGCAGGGAGCACTGGTTTGGTTATTGAGTGATGCCTCTAATTTTGTTACCGGGTCTATGGTTTGTGTGGATGGGGGGTTTTCAATTTTTGCCGGAGTATAGATGAGTACAAATGATAAGATAGATGGATCCTATGCGATGCAGCAAACCATGCGTTGGTTTGGTCCGAATGATCCGGTAAGCCTGTCGGATATTCGTCAGGCCGGTTGTACGGGGATTGTTTCAGCTTTGCATCATATCCCAAATGGAGAGGTTTGGCCTGTTCAGGATATTTTAAAAAGGCAGAAAGAAATCGCTGATGCCGGAATGGAATGGACCGTAGTGGAAAGTGTTCCTGTTCATGAAAATATAAAGACACAGACCGGTTCTTTTATTAAATACATGGATAATTACAAACAAAGTATTCGGAATTTATCTTCCTGCGGTATTACGTGTATTACTTATAATTTCATGCCGGTTTTGGATTGGACCAGGACAGACCTGGCCTATACCATGGCTGACGGATCGAAAGCGTTGCGTTTTGAGAAAGCAGCATTCATTGCCTTTGATCTCTTTATATTGAAAAGGTCGGGTGCAGATTCAGATTATTCGGCGGCAGAAATAAGTCGCGCAAGTGTACGCTTTAATGGAATGAACGATGAAGAAAAACATCTCCTTACAAGAAATATTATTGCTGGCTTACCGGGTAGTGAAGAGAGTTTTACAATCGAACAATTTCAGCAGGCATTGGATGCATATAAAGGTATTGATGCCGACCGTCTCTGTAAGAATCTTGTTTATTTTTTAAGTGAAATCATACCTGTTGCTCAAGAATGTGGGGTAAATATGGTCATTCACCCCGATGATCCTCCTTATGGAATACTTGGTTTACCAAGGGTTGTCAGTACAGCATCAGATATCCGGGCACTGTTTACTGCTATTCCTTCATTAGCTAATGGACTCTGTTTTTGTACCGGCTCTTTCGGCGTGAGAGCAGATAATGATTTGGCGGCAATGGTTGATCAATTTGCCGATCGAATTAATTTTATACACCTGAGAAGTACCCGGCGAAATGAATGGGGAGATTTCTTTGAAGATAATCATCTGGATGGTAATGTAGATATGTATGCGGTGGTAAAGCAAATAGTCAAGATTTCTCATACCAGAAAAATTTCTATTCCCATGCGCCCTGATCATGGACACCAAATGCTTGATGATTTACACAAGAAAACTAACCCGGGTTATTCGGCAATCGGCAGACTTCGTGGTCTGGCTGAGTTGAGAGGTTTGGAGTACGGGATTATCAATCATCTAAAAGAAACCTGAAAATTTAAATACCCTCTTTGACTTAAGTTTTCTTAAATTTTGGTGTTCGCTAATTTTTAAAATTGGAAGAAACTATTTTAACTTGAGTCCGATATAAACAATCTAATTTAGGTGAGATTGATAAAAGATCTTGCCGGGACCTGATTATTTTTCTCAGTCTGCCCCGTGTTCTGCCCTATTTTTTTGCAGGAAATGGAATCCTCATCCGAATGTTCAGTAGTGCAAAAAAGATAGAGCTGCCACCCGGGTCTGTGCTTCTATTTCCGGCCTGCCCGTTGCGATGCAACACAGCAGCGGGTAAACTAAACCTTGCCGAAGGAGGTATCTTCCGGCGATGGAGCATTCGAGATAAGGTACCATTTTTTGCCGGAAATACTCTGGAGGAAAGGACTGCAGGAAGCGATAACAGGCAGGTATTGCTTTCCAAAAACCAATCATAGGCATCCGGAGCAATAGGAGTTCCATCAAAAGGATAATTTCTAATATCGAACCGAGGTTTTTTTATGATAATCCCTTAAATTTTACAATATTTAAGCATGCGTTATCCATCTATATCCTGGTATATTCTTCTTGCGCTTTTGGCCATTTCCTGTAGGTCTACTGCCCAAGATAAGCGTCAGTTCAAAATCTTTCAGTTCCCAGCCGATAGGATTCCTATCATTGATGGGAAAATTGAGGACTGGAAAATGGTAGACCCCTCATACACAATTGGTATGGATCAATTGTGGGATGACCGCGACGATAGCGTCAGACATCGTTTTGCAGATCCCAATAATCTGGATGTGACTGTGAAAGTGGGTTGGGTGAAAGGTATGAACAGATTGTATTTTCTTTACGAGGCCTATGATAATTATTGGGACTTTTCTCTAAATGATTTGCATAATGATATATTCGAGGTGGTGGTGGATGCTGATCAATCCGGAGGGCCCTTTATCAATTCCTTTCATCCGAATAAAAGTCTGAACACCATGGATACTTATTTTTCTTACCATGGAGTGCATGCGCAAAATTATCACATTTTCACTCCCGCAAAAGATAAGGATTGGGCGATGGTATGGGGTAGTCAATCCTGGATTAAAGAGTTGCCATACGCGAACGCTGCTTATGATTATCATTTCAAGCCGGGAGAGTCAGGTCGTTTAACTCTCGAATTCTGGATTACCCCTTTTGATTATGCGGGTCCGGAAGGAATCTCAAGAGCAGTAGAATCAATTTTGACTGAGAATAAAGATATCGGACTCAGTTGGGCGGTGCTTGATTATGATGATGTTAAAAAGCCGAAGTATAATGGTTTTTGGAATTTAAGTAAAGTTCGGGAAATGTATGGGAATGCCTCCTTTTTACTTCCTTTCAGACTGATGCCTCTTGAGAAGCCTTATCTTAAGCCAATAAATGCACAATGGACATTTGAAATTACCGATATGAAGCGTCGTATGGTTTCTTTTATTGATCAATCTTACGGTGAGGTGTCTTCATGGAAATGGGATTTTGGCGATGGGAAGAGCTCAGAACAGCAACACCCGGTTCATTTCTACACCAAACCCGGGCACTATGTGGTAACATTAACCATAAATGGCCCGGCAGGTAATTCACGTTTATCAAAAGTATGGGACGTAAGCATTAAATGAGTTTGATATTTTTTACGCTATATTTATCGATAAGATTCTGCTTAACTGATCTGATAGAAATTATATTCATGATTTCATCAAATATCATTGGTTTTTGACCAGAATTTAGTGAATTTTTATTCCATATGCCATGAAGCAAAATCGCCTAAATCTTAAAATTTTCAATCTGAAAACTGTCTTTCTTCTCATAGGATTAAGCCTAATTATTTCTTCCTGCGGAAATAGCAACAAGGAACATGATTGGAGTGTGTATGGTGGCAGTAAAGAACGGTTACAATATTCAGAACTCAAGGATATCGATACAGGCAATGTAAGTCAGTTGCAGCTTGCCTGGACTTATCATACAAAAGATGCAGAGCAGGGTAGTCAAATTCAGACCAATCCTCTGATAGTAGATGGGATTCTCTATGGTGTTTCCCCTCAATTAAAGCTTTTTGCTGTAGATGCCTTAACCGGCGAGGAAAAATGGGTTTTCAATCCCATTGATTCGATGATACTTGATATTAATGGCAAAGAAAGTCATGGAATGAATGCCTGTCGTGGGATTGCCATCCATCAGGGAAAAAATAAAGAGCATCGAATTTTTTATACAGTCGGGTCTTCCTTATTTTGTATAAACAGTGCAACAGGTAAACCTCTGCTTGAATTTGGAAATAAAGGTCGAATCCCGCTTCATGAAGGTTTGGATCTCAAGCGGGATTTGTCAAATCTGAGGGTTACGGCAACTTCTCCGGGGGTCATTTATAAAGATATGATTATACTGGGCACCAGTTTATCAGAGGAGGAGGAATCGGCTCCCGGTCATATCCGGGCATACGATGTGATCAGCGGTAAGCTGAAATGGTTGTTCAGGACCATCCCAAAACCTGGTGATGTTGGTTATGATTCATGGGAGGATCCGGAAGCTTATCAATACGTTGGAGGTGCAAATGCATGGGGTGGAATTAGTTTAGATGAGGACAGGGGAATGGTTTTTGCTGCCACCGGAGCTGCTGTTCCGGATTTTTATGGGGGTAAAAGAAAAGGTGACAATCTTTTTTCCAATAGCATACTGGCTCTTTATGCAGAAACCGGAAAGTATATCTGGCATTTTCAAGCTGTGCATCACGACCTTTGGGATTATGACTTTCCAACATCCCCAATCCTTGTATCCATTAAAAAGGATAATAAGAAAGTTGATGCGGTAGTCCAGTTTAGCAAACAGGGCTTTATTTATATGCTTGAGAGAGAAACCGGTAAACCGGTTCATCCGATCATTGAAAAACCTGTGCCTGCCTCCCAACTCAAAGGTGAGCAAACCTCAGCAACTCAACCCTTCCCAACCATACTTCCCCCATTTGTGAGACAGGAATTTAGAGAGTCTGATCTCAATAACCTTGTTCCCGATTCTTCCTTTCAGGATCTGAGGAAAAGGTTTTTGAGTCATCAATCCGGCAGTATGTTCATTCCTCCAAGTGTGCAGGGAACATTGGTTTTACCGGGGCTTACCGGTGGAGCTGAATGGGGTGGCCCATCTTTTGATCCAACAAGCGGTTTAGTCTATATCAATGCTACCGAAATGCCATGGGTAGTAACCATGATTGATACTTTGGTAGATAAGTTGCCAAAATCTACTCAAACGAATTTAATGGCAGGAAAAAGTATTTATAATAAAAGTTGTAAAGGTTGTCATGGTGCTGATCTTAAAGGCTCCGGAAATTTTCCTTCATTAATCAACCTTAATAAGAAGTATGATGAGTTGAAATTCAATAAGATTGTAACAAATGGCCAAAGAATGATGCCTGCCTTCAGGCATTTAAGTCAGGAAGATAAGACAGCACTTGCATCTTATCTGTTAAATATTGAAACCAAACAAAAGCAATTTTTCACCAAAGTAGCTAAGGTAACTCACCCTTTCTATAAATCACCTTATCGCTTCGGCGGTTATAAGCAGTTTTTGACCAAGGAAGGATATCCCGGAATTAAGCCACCATGGGGAACTTTAAGTGCCATTGATTTAGCAAGCGGTCAGGTTGTGTGGAAAAATACACTTGGAGATTATCCGGAATTTAAAGCCAAAGGTATTCAAACAGGTACTGAAAATTGGGGTGGACCTGTTGTGACTGCCGGTGGACTGGTATTTATCGCCGCCACCAGGGATGAAAAATTTCGTGCTTTTAATAAAGCAAATGGTAAGTTATTGTTTGAAACTACATTGCCGGCTGCGGGGTATACTACCCCTTCCATATACAGCGTTAACGGAAAACAATTTGTTGTCATCGCTTGTGGTGGAGGAAAGGTGGGAACGAAATCAGCAGATACCTATGTAGCCTTCTCATTACCGAATAAGAAATAAAAAGATATTCTTAAGGAATGGTTTATAAACTAAATTTTAACTAGCATAAATAAATAAGAAATGGAAAGATCGACTTTTTTGAAATCCTTGGCCGGTGTAGGTATCGGTTCGCTTGGACTGAGCTCGCTAAGTTCTTGTCAAACAGAATCAGTTGTTTCCTCTGTTAATCCTGATGTGATGCCTGAACATATTAAAGGCAATAATCTCGATTTCAACAAGATTAGGGCAGATTTTCCTCGCGCAAAGGAGGAGGTATATTTTGACAATGCTTCTACTCATCCCATAAATATTTATACGGCAGCCGCGCTTCACCGTTATGCAGAATGGGCCAAGAATGATGTCGGTGAGCCATGGTGGCCAAAATGGTCTGAGACCCGTTTGGATTGTAAAGCCAGCTTTGCAAAGTTAATCAATGCAGATCCTGAGGAAATTGCCTTTGCAAGAACTACGGTGGAAGCAGAAAATAATATCTTAAATGGTATGGATCTCAAGGGTGGGAATGTTGTTACAACAGATCTCCATTATGCACCCAGTATTTATGGCTATAAGATGCGCGAGAAACGTGAGGGACTGGAAGTGAGAATTATTAAACACAATAATTGGAGGTTTGATGTGAAAGACTTTGAAGGTGTGATTGATAAGAACACCAGGTTGGTTGCCATTACTTTGGTGTCGAATGTGAATGGTTTTTTGGTTAATGATGTGAGGGCAATCGCTGATCTGGCTCATGCTAATGGGGCCCTGTTGTATGTAGACATTATTCAAGGGGTAGGTGCTGTGCCTGTAGATGTCAAGGCAATGGGTATTGATATGGCGGCTTGTTCTACTTTCAAATGGCTGATGGGCAGTAAAGGGTTTGGGTTTATGTATATCCGAAAAGATTTGCAGGATACCAGGGTTCTTCCAACTCAACATCATGGTGGAATGAATTTTAATTATGGCCTTTGGACGGATTCTCCTGATTCTGCATTGGGCGAGTTTGATTTTAAGCCTACTACAGGCCCGGCAATGTATGAGGTTAGTTACCCTTCTTATGAAGGTGTATCTTGTGCAATCACCTCGATGAAATATATACATACCTTAGGGGTTGAAAATATCCGTAATTATGTTCGTACACTGACAAGCCGACTCGCTATTGAAATGCCAAAAATTGGCTTCCCAATGATTACGCCCGAGGATAATGAAAGTCCTATTATTGTTTTTCAGACTAAAAATCCGGATGAGGTGATGAAAAAGCTCCGTGCAGCCAAAATCAATGTGGCTATGCGATTTGGTAATAAATTGAGAATCTCCGCATCGATCTATAATAACCAGGCCGATATTGACCGTCTACTGGAAGTGCTATCTTAAATTGTGGAATATGGTGGAGATTGTATTGTTTCCTTCATATTCCTTTTATTAATTCTCAGATTATTTCAAAATGCCATGATTGAATTAAATTTGATCATCCTATTTTGAAATGAATGTTTTATCTAACTTGTCGCCATGAAAAATATTGGTTTAAATATAATTACCTCTAAAACTAAGTTTCTACTTTTTCTGAGTTTAGTACTAATCAATTTGATAAATTCAGAAATTGTAAGGGCTCAGAATTCAAATAATTCCTCAAAACCCAATATTATCTTCCTCGCGATAGATGACCTGAATGACTGGATTAACCCGCCTGAATTGGGAGGCGTGCCGGGGTTAAAAACACCGAATTTCGATCGTTTGAAGAAAATGTCGATGTCATTTACCAATGCGCATATACCCTCACCTGCCTGTGCACCATCCAGGGTGTCTATTATGACAGGGGTAAGTCCGGCAAGGTCAGGAATCACCGGTTGGAAACATCCTGAATGGCGTAAGGTACCGGCATTAAGTACATTGCTGACCATGGAGCAATTTTTCAAGGCAAAGGGTTATAAAACGCTGGCGGGAGGTAAAATTTATCATACCTTATCACCTCCAAGGTCAACAATCAATCAATCTGAAGCTAAAGGATGGGATTTTTATTACCCGGGATTAAGAATTCCTGTTCCTTTTCAGGTTAGAGCCCCTGAAGAAATTATTTCTCCCAAAAATTTCAAGGGCGTACAACCAGAATATTTTACCTGGGGACCAATAGCCATGGATGATGATTACATGGCTGATTTTCAAATTACGGAATGGGCAAATCATGAGCTTAATCAAAAGCAGGACAAGCCCTTGTTTTTAGCTGTTGGACTGACAAAACCACATGATCCATGGGAAGTCCCCCAAAAATATTTTGATATGTACCCGCTGGCTAGTGTTCCGGATCTTCCAATGAAAGAGGATGATTTAGAGGATGCATTTATCCACGGAAGAAGAGCTCTTCATCGATTTATTACTGATAACAATCAGTTAAAGAAAGTTATACAAGCCTACATGGCTACCGTAAGTTTTACTGATGCCATGCTGGGTAAATTTTTAGATGGTATGGAGAAGTCGGGATACCTTAAAAATTCCATTCTGGTTGTATGGTCTGATCATGGAATGCATTTTGGTGAAAAGGAAAATTGGGAAAAATTTACACTTTGGGAACGTTCTACCCGGGCACCCATGTTTATTATGGCACCCGGAGTTACAAAACCGGGTTCTTCAACCCATGTTCCGGTATCTATGATGGATATCTTTCCTACCTTGGCAGAGCTTAGTGGTGAGAAGTTTCCGGAGTACTGTGATGGTGAAAGTCTGCTACCTATGCTTAAACTCGAAAAATTTGATCATAAACCGGCATTTACGGCTTACTTTATGAATGAACAGGGAGGTGCTAATTCGGGCGATGGCTATACCATTCGCAGCAGTAAATACCGTTATATCTATTATCCTTTTATCAATTTTGAAGAACTTTACGATCATCAATCTGATCCGAATGAATGGAATAATATTGCATATAAATCCTCAAGTAAGGCGATAATAAAAGAACAGCGAAAATTAATGAAGGATATGGTTCCTGAGCTTTCATGGCCTGATACCGGACCTAAAGGATATACCATCGCCAAGGATGGCACAGTAAAGAAGGATGGATATGTGAAAATAGCAGATTTGAAGGAAATGAAATGGGGGCTATAATTCGAACAGATATCAATATGTTTCTGAGTAGAAAGTATCTTAAGGCATCAAAAGCTTATTTTACTTATTCTTTAGGTTTCATTTATCTACTTACATTAGGTGCCTGCAATCAGAATAATCAAGCTGAGTCTGCTGAAAATGATTTATCAAGGAGTGATTTAGCCTATCTGACCTTAGAGCAAATTCAATTTAATGGGGATACCTCTAAAATAGGAATGGTTTCCATTCCCGGTGGAGAATTCTTGATGGGGGCCGATAACAATCAGGCAGATCCGGATGAGTATCCTAAACATAAAGTTATTTTAGACCCCTTCTGGATGGATCAGCATGAAGTAACCAATGATCAGTTTGCTAAATTTGTTCAAAGTACAGGCTACATAACAACTGCAGAGCGAAAACCCGACTGGGAGGAATTAAAAAAGCAATTGCCACCGGATACTCCAAAACCTGATGAGTCCTTGCTTGTAGCGTCTTCTTTGGTGTTTTCTCCTCCGTCAAAAGAAGTTGATTTAAACGACTATTCCCAATGGTGGTCCTGGGTGCCAGGAGCGAACTGGAAGCATCCCGAGGGGCCGGGCAGTAGCATTGAGGGTAAGGGCAATTATCCTGTAATCCATGTCAGCTGGGATGATGCCATGGCTTATTGTAAATGGGCAGGTAAACGCTTACCTACCGAAGCGGAATGGGAATATGCATCAAGAGGTGGATTAATCAATAAAATTTATCCCTGGGGCGATGAGCATATCAATAAAGGAAAAGCAAAAGCAAATACCTGGGAAGGGAACTTTCCATACCGGAATACTGAATTTGACAGGTTCTCCGGAATAGCACCGGTCCAGTCCTTTCCACCCAATGCTTACGGCTTGTATGATATGGCGGGGAATGTTTGGGAATGGTGCTCAGACAATTACCGGAATGATTATTATCAGCAAATAAACAAGCCGGAGGGGATAAAAAACCCATCAGGTCCGCCCGATAGCTTTGATCCGGTTGAGCCCTATACTCCAAAAAGAGTTTCAAGAGGAGGGTCATTTATGTGTAATGAAAGTTATTGTTCAGGCTACCGTGTTGCCCGGCGGATGAAAAGTTCTCCGGATTCAGGCATGAGCAATTTAGGTTTCAGATGTGTTAAATAGGATATGAAAGGGAATTGTAGAAATATTTCAAAAGATACTGCAGGATTGCTGGCCTTTAGTTTTTTTTTAATGGCTGCATGTTCCGAGCCCAGACCCGAATTGAAGGCTAAGCTCAATTTGCCTAACAAAGAAGTAAAAGTTAAAAAAAATTACCGCCTTGTTGTACTAAAATGCCGTCCCGATTTCTCGGCAAGAAGATTTCAAAATAAACACTAAGCCAGTTTATTTCAGATCTTGTTCTTCGGGCAGTATTTTTATAAAGGAAAGTTCAATTTTTTATTTAAATGATTAAAATTAAGGTTTTAGGCAAATTTTAGTTTCTAGTTTTATGCTCTTCATTATCACTTGTCGTCGAAATTTCAAACGTTTTAAGGCAAAAGACTATTTATAATTGTGTAATTTTTACACTAAGCTAGCATTGCCTAATGATTTCAAAAATTATTTTTCATAAATTAATTTTATTTTAATCATTGAATTTTTATTCCTATGATTCGATTATATTAGTAGATAAATGTCGGCATATTTTGCATATTCAGATTTTGAGTTACTTGATTTATTAAGATCAGGGGACAAGGCTGCTTTTGCTGAAATTTATAATAGGTACTGGAAATCTATATTTACTGTAGCTACTAATAAGATTGGACATTTTGAGGAGGCAGAGGAAATTGTTCAGGATATTTTCATTTCTCTTTGGAACAGAAGAGAAGAAATTGTAATTAGCTCCAATCTCAGTGCCTATTTATCAGTTTCAGCTAAATATCGTGTTATCAAAATTTTAGCTAAACGTAATCAACACAACAAATATGTTGTTGATAGTCAAAATATCCTGCCTTTAACAGCCAATTCAACAGATGATTGGTTTGAATTTACAGAATTACGTTCCAGACTGGAAGTCTTGGTCGCAAATCTTCCTGAAAAATGCCGTCTCGTTTACAAAGCCAGTCGGGAAGATGGTTATTCCCAAAAACAAATTGCACAGGAGTTTGGAATATCAGAAAAAACCGTCGAGGCTCATATCAGCAAAGCGCTTAAATCCTTAAGAAACGGCCTGGGTCAGATTTTCTTTTAATCCTAAACAATAAAAATATTTTCGTAGCAACTAAGGGATTGATGTAAGTTGAGGGACTTACGTTTAAAGACCTTTTTAATGAAACGTTTAAGTTCAAACGAAAGATATCAGGAATTGGCCGAAAAATGGCTGAACAATACCATTAGTAAAGAGGAGAGTGATGAGTTTTTACAATGGTATAATACCGTTCCGGAGCGTGATATCTACATTCCGGCTGATTTTGCAGAAAGCGATCAGGAACTTAAAGGTAGAATCTTTGCTCAGATCAATCATCATATTTCTGACCCTATTGCTTATTCATATTACCATACTTTCAAAATCTGGATATCAGCTGCTGCGGCAATAATTATTGCAATTGTTAGTTTCAGCTTATTTTTCTCATCAGAATCTGAGGTATTAAAACAGGAGGTAGCCAAAGTGCAGTTGGCTGTTCCCCAAACTGAATCCTTCGTGAAACCTGTCTCTCCGATTTCGGAAATTAAAAGTGAAAATCCAATTGCTGTAAAGGATATTGAAGCGGGCGAAAATAAAGCAATCCTCACTCTTGGCGATGGGTCACAAATTATTTTGGATGATGCTAAGAATGGGATTCTCGCCAATCAAGGTGGGAACAGCGTGCTTAAAGCTGCCGAAGGTGAGGTAATCTATTCCTTTATTAGTGAGAAACAAGATCCGCTTTCAAAAGATGAGCAAGCAGCTCCTGTTTACAATACCATTGAAACACCCAAAGGAGGTAAATTTCAGGTCAAATTACCCGATGGTAGTAAAGTTTGGTTGAATGCAGCATCATCGCTTCGTTTCCCAACGGTTTTCAATGGATCTAAAAGGCAGGTGGAACTTACAGGAGAAGCTTATTTTGAAGTTGCACCGGATAAAAACAAAATTTTTGAGGTCAATACCAGAAATCAGGTTGTGCAGGTACTTGGGACGAATTTTAATATCAATGCTTACTATGATGAGCCGACCGTAAATACAACTTTGCTGGAGGGCAGTGTCAGAGTTTCTGACCTGAGGACAAATATTTCTCAGTTACTCAAACCCGGAGAACAATCCCAATTGAGTGAACATATCGACGTGATTAATTTAAAGGACACTAATGAAGCCGTTGCCTGGAAGGCAGGCTATTTTCAGTTTGATGAGGCAGATATAAAAACTGTAATGAGGCAGATTGAGCGTTGGTATGATGTTTCAGTCGTTTACGAAGGAGAACTTCCAAATTATCGATTTGGAGGTGAAATTGAAAGAAATTTAAGTCTCTTACAGGTACTTAAAGTATTGCAGAAAACAAAGGTTCATTTTCGATTAAAGGGAAGGGAGGTTATAGTAATGCCATAAAGTCTACGAATGAACAAAAACAAACCAGAAGCGTTGGCGCGCCTCTGGTCATTGTTTAGCTAAAATAAAAATTGATGCACAAAGATTATTTATTAACAAAACAAACAAATGTATGAATTCTCTTACAAATAAGGAGTATTGGATTATCAATACCCGGTCAAAAGTATGTCTTGATTCAGATTTACTTGGTCAGCCAAAACAAAACCAGAACATAGTTGGTAATTTGGTAACACATTCGCTTTACAAACAAATCGGTCGGATCATGAAACTGACGTTCATATTAATTATGGTTGCGTTGTTGAATGTTTATTCAAAAGGATATTCTCAGAAAGTAACTTTTTCAGGTAAACAGGCTCCTCTTGAAGAATTTTTCTCAACAATCAAGCAACAAACAGGCTATGTTTTTTTCTACGATTTAAATTTATTAAAAACAGCTAAGCCGGTAACATTAAATGTGGTCAACACTGAATTGTCTGAAGCTTTGGCCATACTTTTTAATGATCAACCTCTGGATTACAGCATTGAAAACAAGACCATTGTGATTAGCCAGAAATTATCTCTGAAAGAAAAAAAGGCTTTAAAGAATTTAAGCTTTCTTTTAATTGACATCAAGGGTAAAGTTGTTGATTCAAAAGGAGAAACTTTACCTGGAGTGAGTGTTAAGGTTAAAGGCTCTTCTGTTGGAACCACTACAGATGCTCAGGGAAATTTTGTTCTGAATGCATCGGATAATGCGGTTCTTGTTTTTAGCTACATCGGGTATGTAAGCCAGGAAGTTGCTGTGAATAACAGAACAAACATTCAGGTAACCCTGATGGAAGACTCACAAATGCTTGGTGAGGTGGTGGTTACAGCCTTGGGTATTGAGAGGTCATCCAAATCCTTAAACTATGCTGCACAAACCATCAAAACTACCGATCTTAATCAAGCAAAGGAGGTTAACATTATCAATTCCTTACAGGGTAAAATTGCCGGTGTGACCATCACTAAGAATGTGACAGGTCCGGGTAGTTCATCTAATGTTGTTTTGCGTGGTCAGCGTTCAATCTTCGGTTCTAACCAACCTTTGTATGTTATAGATGGTGTTCCGATGGATAATGGTAGTCGTGAGATAGGTACAGGTGGTACACATGGTAGTCGGGATGGAGGTGATGGTATCGGTATGTTGAATAGTGATGATATTGAATCCATGACTGTACTAAAAGGCGCTTCTGCTGCTGCTTTATACGGAAGTTTGGGTCAAAACGGTGCAATTATTATCACAACCAAGAAAGGAAAAGCAGGTAAAATAACAGTTGATTATACCGGTAACAGTACCATTGACCGTCCGTTTATTTTGCCTGAAAGACAATCGGAATATGCTCAGGGTTCAGGTGGGGTCTATAATTCAAGTGTAGAAACCAGCTGGGGTCCTAAAATGACCGGACAAACTGCTACCCTTTGGAATGGTAAGCAAATACCTTTGCAGGGCAATCCGAATCAATTAGCAGACTTTTTTCGTGATGGATCAAGTTTAACAAATACTTTAGGAATTAGTGGTGGTAGTGAAAAGATGCAAACTTATTTCTCCTACGGAAATACCAATGCAAAAGGTATTCTGCCAAACCATGTTTATGACAGACATAACTTTGATTTTAAAATAGATAATCAGATTACAGACAAACTTTCATTTTTTACCAAATTAAGCTACATTCATGAGGATGTCGATAATAAGCCTTTTACCGGTGAACGTAATGATGTTACGGGTAGTATTTACCTTTCTCCTGTTTCCATTCCATTAAGTGAAATGCAAAATTTTGAATATACCGATGCCTTGGGTAACTTGAGACAAAGCTATTGGCTACCCGGGTCTATATTTTTATCGAATCCTTACTGGAAGATGAACAGACAGGTTTTTTATGAGCAGAAGCGCCGTATAATTGGATTAGTACAGGCAAAGTACAAGGTTAACAACTGGCTTGATCTGATGGTTCGTGGAAGTATGGACAGAACTGATGAGAATACGGATAATCAAATGCATAATGATTCATATGAACTTTCAGGAAATGGAAACTACTATGAACTTTATGCCGGACACAGGACATTCACCAACGTAGATGCCTTACTTTCCTTTAAAAAGGATATCAACCGGAATTTTAACTTAACCGGTTACTTAGGTGGATCAATACAGGAAACAAAGTTTGAATCAGTTAATACCAATGCGAATGGTCTGAATAAACTGGACTTTTTCTTCATGCAGAATGCCAAAAATCCCAGAACAACCAATAGATATGGGCAAACTCCAGAAATACAGTCTATTTATGGTACGTCAACCCTATCCTTTAAGGATTATCTCTATCTGGATATAACTGCCAGAAATGATTGGTCATCTGCATTACCTAGGGAGAATCAGTCTTATTTCTACCCTTCAGTTGGTTTAACTGCCATTGTAACCGATATGATTGATTTACCTAACTGGGTTTCTTATGGTAAATTTAGAGTAAGTATGGCAGAATCAGGTTTTGGTGGTCAGGCTTATTTGACTGATAATTATTTCACGGTAGGTGCAGGTGGAGTTGTCAATACCCCTACGTTAAGATCTCTGGGAAATTACCAGCCGGAGATCACTACTTCATTTGAAGCTGGTTTAGACTGGAGATTTTTTAATAATCGCATCGGTTTGGATGTGACCTATTACAATTCAGATACTAGAAATCAGTTAATTGCTTTAGCGGTTCCTAACGCCACACTTTTTAGTTCCCAGTATATCAATGCCGGATTAATTCAAAACAGTGGAGTTGAGGTAATGTTGTCAGGTTCTCCAATCAGATACAAGAGTTTTTCCTGGGATGTGAATTTTAACTTCTCAAGAAATGTGAACAAAGTGATCGAATTATCTCCGCGCTTGAAAACAGCTATTTTGGGTGATGACAGACAGGTTTTACAAACTGTGGAAGAAGGCCAGTCTTTTGGAAAAATGTACATGGCAGAATGGAGAAGGGATGCTCAGGGAAGAAGATTGGTTGGAGCCAACGGAGTACCACTTGTATCACCTAAGAATGTTTATGTGGGAAATTATAATCCTAGATTTCAGCTTGGTGTGAACAATTCATTCAGTTTTAAGAATCTTAATTTAAGTTTCTTATTGGATTACAGGAATGGTGGTACAGTAGTGGCAGGTACTCAGGCTGCTATGGATATGCACGGTGTCTCAAAAAATTCACTTGAACACAGAGAGAACGGAGTTGTTCTGGATGCTGTTACGCTTACAGGGGTACAAAACACTGTACGTATTACGGGTGAACAGTACTGGCAATCACTTGGAAACAGAACTCCTGTAAAAGATTTTTATGCGTTTTCTGCGACTAATCTTAGGGTAAGAGAATTGGTGGTTGGATACAAATTACCTAATCAGCTTGTTCAAAAAACCGGATTTGTTAAAAATGCAAGGTTATCTCTGGTTGGAAGAAATCTGTTGTTTTTAATGAGGGATGCACCATACGATCCGGAAATTGCTACTGCAGTGACCAACAGGGGGGGGGGATGGAATATAACTCATTGCCTACGACTCGAAACATTGGTCTCAGCCTGAATGCAACATTTTAAGAGCTAATTGGCTTTTTAAAAAATATTAGTGTTAATTATAAATTTAATACAATGAAAACTCAAAAAACATTATTTATCAAATGGTGCAGCAGGGTGATGCTATTTTTAGCACCAATTGTCGTATTGACCGGATGTACTGAAAAATTCGACGAAATAAATAAACGACCTGATGGTTTGTTGGAATTAGCTGCCCCGGATTTGCGTAGTTTATTCACAGGAGCGTTGGTTAGTGGTGGTGGAATCGGTTATAATGAAACAAGTATGCTTTTGTTTCCGGGAGTTTATTCCCAACACTTTGCCAGTACTAATACAAATCAGGAGTCTCACAGATATGTGATTGTACAAAGATGGCAGGATATTTGGCCTGGGACCTATGTGGGTGCGATGCCAAGATTGGTCAATATCATAGAAGCTACTAAAGGAGGTAAAGAACCAAGTATGAATGCGATTGCGAGAATATGGAAAGTTTTTTGTTTTCTTCGCATTGCTGACCAATGGGGTCCGATTCCATATTCTAAAATTGGAATAGATGCTGAAAGTGTGCCTTATGATGATCAAAAAAGTATCTATTTTGATTTTTTTAAAGAACTGGATGAAGCAACAGCAGCTTTGAGTGCTAATTTAACAAAGCCTTCATTTGCCACAGCAGATCGTATTTACAATGGAGATAATGCTAGATGGTTAAAATTTGGCAATACATTACGTCTGCGAATTGCATTAAGGATTTCTGATGTAGAACCTGCAAGAGCCAAACAAGAAGCTGAAAAGGCAATTACCGGCGGAGTGATGACACAGGTTTCCGATGGTGCTTATTTTGCAACGAATGCAGATTTCAACCATGGACTCGCTAACTTCATGGGTAGAAATGGTTCCAGAATGAGTACCTCTATGGAGAGTTTATTAGTAGGTTATAACGATCCAAGGTTACCGGTATTTTGGGCTCCCGCATTAACTGATGGAAAGTTCCGTGGTGTTAGAAACGGAATGACCGTTGCTCAGCAAAATATGGTTGCAAATAGTGTTAATAATAATTCATGGGTTGGGCCAAGATATCAGCCTACAGCCATGACTACCACACCACAAGCTATTTTCTATGCTTCAGAGGCTTATTTCCTTAGAGCTGAGGGTGCCTTAAATGGCTGGGCAATGGGTGGAACTGCGAAAGCGATGTATGAAATGGGAATTGAAACTTCCTTACGCGAACATGGTATAACAAATGCTTCAGTTATCTCAACTTATATCAATGGTACAAGTTTGCCGGTTGCACCTAATAATGTCTTTCCTACCCCACCTTTAACTGATATTCCGGTAAGTTTTGAAAGCACTAATGTGGAGAGACAACGTGAACAAATTGGTACCCAAAAATGGATCGCACTTTGGCCAGAAAGTCACGAGGCTTGGGCTAACATAAGAAGATCAGGTTATCCTAAATTTTACCCTTTATTGAGTTCTCAAAATCCTGATATTGAACCGGATAAAATGATTCGAAGAATATCATTCCTGGATAGAGAGCTTGTTGCAAATGCCGCAGCGGTTAAAAATGCTGTAGTGTTGTTGGGTGGTCCGGATAATGTTGCGACACGTTTATGGTGGGATAAATCTAAGTCAAAATAAGAACCGATTGGGATTTTAACCTAATCAATATTGACATCATTCTAATACTTTGGGCATACTTGAACCAACAAATATGCCCAATTTTATCAATAAATTGGTGTTGATGTAATTCCTATTTCCTAGATTTTTATTTAGTGGATTTTGATCCACGTTCTATTTTGAAGCTCATTCATGTTGATTGGTTTTTGAAATTGATATCTTCCAACCTATGAAAGAACACAAGAATTTAATGGATGGCTTAGAAACAAAGAATTTTTTGGAAGATACTTCTCATGATGCTAAGTCATTGAATTTACATTCTGATTCTTTTGAACATAACCAATATGAAAACCTAAAACTTAAGCGTAGAAAGTTTTTAGGCTTGGGTTTGTTTGGAATAGTCGGTTTGGGTTTACCCTCCCGGGTGAATGGAAATGAAAATAAATTTATTGAAGAATTTGTTAGTGATGTTTTATCCTCTGAGTCGGATTTGTTTAAGAAACATTCAGATAGTTTTGAGGATAAAATGAAATTGATGCAGAAGGCCTGGGATGAGAAAGATTTCAGGATGGTGCGATCCCTAAGTGATTCCATTCGAAATACAGGTATTCAGGCGCAGAATGAATATGAAGATCCGGGTAAACCCCTGGTCAGAGGAGATGAGTTTGGCAAGGTAGATAGCCTGCCGGCTCCCTGGAGAAACTGGGCTAAGGGTTGGAAGTATTTTAAAGTCATTGCACTGGAGGAGAAGGCCGGTATCCGAAGGCAAGCCGAACCTGTGGAGGTTTTGTTAGCTTTTCGTTCAGATCAGGTTAGCTCTTTGGCGCGTGAAATTCGTGTAGTAGAAGTACACAATGGTTTACTCAAAGAGCTTACATCACAAGTTTTTGGAGTGGTAAGGAGAGGGACAGAAAGGCTTTGTAAGGTTATGTTCCTGGCCGATAATAATGGAGCTGAAAAGCGTCAGTATCTGATTTTCTATGGAAATCCTGATGCTGAGTTACCTGAATATACAACAGACCTTGAAGTCAGAGGAGAAGGTTATGATCTGGAGATAGAGAATCAGTATTTTATTGCCAAGCTCTCCAAGCAAACCGGTCAGTTGGAACGAATGCTGATTAAAAGGGAACATGGTGTAGAATTATATGCCGGCGGTCCGGCACATGCCGAAACTCCATGTATCGACTGGTCTCATGATTATGTTGCTGAAGATTTTTTCATGAAGGTTAGGATTCAGTATTGGGGTGAATGTCCTGATTATGAAATTGTTCGTGGTCCAATTTGTACCATAGTCAGACGCTGGGGTTTCCCACATTCTGCACTTCATCCCATCTACAATCCATCTCGTTTGAATATTAACGTAGAATATCGCTTTTACTCCGGATTACCATACTTCTTTAAATCCAGTAAAATGAAGGCTATAAAATCCTTTGTTATTCAGACCATGCGGGATGATGAATGGGTATTCACCGGGCAGCCCTTTACAGGAAGTTATGGAT
>Ga0194130_10002904_pt1 | contig 23950 bp, 17 predicted proteins | sample TA2KigsurfametaG_FD_160084 | JGI IMG/M metagenome (GOLD analysis project Ga0194130, IMG submission 160084) | Freshwater microbial communities from Lake Tanganyika, Tanzania - TA2015050 Kigoma 12 surface | ecosystem: Environmental > Aquatic > Freshwater > Lake | place: Tanzania: Lake Tanganyika... | reverse complement strand
CGGAGATTACCGCCTCGCCGGCGGCGGCACCCCCGGCGATCACCAGCCCCGAGAAGGGGGCCGGGCAGTGTTGTCGCAACTGCAGAAACAGCGGCAGGGCCGCCGCCGCCCCCGCCGGGCCTTCGGCGGGCAGGGTGGTGCAGCAGCAGGCGGTGAGGTTGGCCTGGAACAGATCGCCGGCGGCGATCAGCTCTTGCAGGCGCTCCACGCCGGTGGCGAAGGCCCGGCTGTCGCTATGCCAGTGCCAGAGCTCCACCGGCAGGGCTGGCCCGGGTTGCGGCTCCGGCACCGTAGGGCTGGTTTCGAGCCAGCGGGCCATGGCCTCCAGCCGCACCGGATCCTGGCCTTCGATCCATAGCTCTCGCTTCTGCAGGTCGAAGCGCAGCACCGGATCGTGGCGGGCGATCCAGAGGCTGGCGAGGGCATCGGCTTTCCAGTGGTCGGCGGGTTCTACCCAGGCGGCCGCTTCGTAACTGAGCCAACCGCACCAGTGCCCGGGCCCCAGCTGTGCCAATTGGGCAAAGGGGTCGCTGGCCCCAGGCTGGCCGGGCAGGCCGCGGCAGGCGTGTTGCTCCAGGGGATCGGCCGCCAGGGTGAGCCAGCGCCCCAGATTGGTGCCGTCCCCATCCAGCCAGATCAGCCCCTCCGGCCCCCAATCGGCCGCCAGGGCGGTTGCCACCGCTGCGGGATCAAGCCAGGGCATGGACCGCCGCTGCAGCGTGGCCTCTGGGGCTGCGCCACTCATGCTCTGCTGGCGCGGCTGGCCAGGTCGGCTCGGCCCGCCTCGACAAGCGCGGCATCGCGGATGCGGCAGCTGTCGCAGACGCCGCAGGGCTCGCTAGCGCCGCTGTAGCAGCTCCAGGTTTGGTGGATGGGCACCCCCAGCCGAAGGGCCTCTTCCACGATCTTGGTTTTGCTCCACTGCACCAACGGGGCCCACAGCTGGGCGCCATGACCCTCCCGGCCCGCCTTGCTGGCCAAGTTGGCCAGCTGTTGAAAGGCCTCCAGATAGTCGGGCCGGCAGTCGGGGTAGCCGGAGTAATCCACAGCGTTCACCCCCAGCACCAGCCGTTCGGCGCCACGGGCCTCCGCCAGGCTCAGCCCGATGGCGATGAAGACCGTGTTGCGCCCAGGCACGTAGGTGCTGGGGATCACCCCCGCCTGCACACCGCCGCTGGGCACGGCGATGGCGGTGTCGGTGAGGGCGGAGCCACCCCAGGCCGCCAGGTTGACGGCAATGGTGTGGTGTTCCGCCAGGCCCAGGGCCGCGGCCACCGTGGCGGCCGCCTCCAGTTCGCGGCGGTGCCGCTGGCCGTAGTCGAACGACAGGCCGATCACCCGCTGGCCGGCCTCCAGGGCCAGGGCAGCGGCGGTGGCGGAATCGAGCCCGCCGGAGAGCAGGGCGATAGCGGTGGGCTGGAGTCGACCTCTCAATTCCGCCCGCGATGCAGTGCTGTTCATGGGTGCTAGGTGTTCTGTCTCACCACGTTGATCAGTAGCCAATGAGGTGTGAGGTCGCTACCGGTTGAGGTGTCACCGCCCAACCGAGACCTCACGCCCCATGCATACACATGCCAATGCCCGTCTGACGCAGAAGGGCCGGCTGCGATTGGTTTCTCAACACCTGAACGACCATCGCCCCTTGGCCGAGCTGGCCGCCGAGGCAGGGATTTCCCTGCGCTGTGCCTACAAGTGGCTGGCCCGCTACCGAGTAGGCGGTGCATCGGCTCTGGTGGATCGACGCAGTGTTCGCCGCACCCAGCGGCGAACACTCGATCCGCAGCACCTCCAGCGCGCTGTGGAGCTACGCCACCAGAGGCTGCACTTGCGTCATATCGCCAGGATGGTGGCTGCCCCCTTCTCCACCGTGGCCAGGACCCTGAGCCGCCTTGGCCTGGGGCGGTTGCGCAACCTGGAGCCCAAGCCTGTGGTGCAGCGTTATGAACGCCAGATACCGGGCGACCTGATTCACATCGACGTCAAAAAACTGGCTCGCTTTCGCAAGGTGGGGCACCGCATCACCGGCAACCGGCAGCAGGGCCGTTCCCCCGGCCTCGGCTATGACCGGGTTCACGTGGCCATCGATGACGCCACACGGCTCGCCTATGTGGAGGTTCTCGCTGACGAGCAGCAAGCCACAGCGATTGGCTTCCTGAGCCGAGCAGTGGCCTGGTTCAACGGCCAGGGCGTCGATTGCAGTCAGGTGATGAGCGACAACGGCTCGGCCTACATCTCCAAGGCGTTTGCCAAGGCCTGCAGGGTCCTCAGGCTCAAGCACATCCGCACCAGGCCCTACACGCCGCGCACCAACGGCAAGGCCGAGCGGTTCATTCAGACCCTCTGCAAAGAGTGGGCGTACTCAATGCCCTTCCAGAACTCCATCGAGCGGAATCTCTGGCTTCCCCGGTATCTCTCGATCTATAACCGCCTGAGGAAGCACTCAGCCCTCGGCGGCCAATCACCTCAGCAGCGGCTCCATGCGCTGCTCTGCTGATCAACGTGGTGAGACAGAACAGTTAGGGCGCAGTTTTGAAAGCAGTTGCCACCAGCAAGACTGTTGCGGAGGCTGAGCGCAGGGATCTGTCGATGGAAACGATTTGGCGGGGTGACTCAGTCATTCCCATCTTCGGCCTCCGAAGGGATTGTGTGCTTGGGCCATCATTGTGACCAACAACACTCTGTTCCTACGGGCTTATGCTGCATCTCGACTCTTGTCGGGCATGATGGAAGGGCTTGATCACAAGGGTTTGTCCAATTCTCCAAAGGCCCCCCCTGCACCGGCTCTTCCACTCGAGTCGCTTGCCGCACTCGCACGTTACGGGGTTCTACGTACCTTTTTGCGGCAATATCTCATTAGTGATGCTTTATCTCAGGAGCCCATCAGCGACGAAGATCGTCAACAGGCTTTAAATGCATTTGCGCAAGAGCGCAAGCTTTCTGATACTGAAGCACTGGAGCGCTATCGTATAGCGAATGTGCTTACATTAGAAGATTTGCAGCTGCAAGTTGAGCTTCCAATTCGCCTAAGACGTCATTGCGATCGTTTGTATCGTCCCAAAGCTGAAGTACGCTTCTTGGAGCGCAAACAACAGTTAGACCGAGTCGTATACAGCTTGCTGCGATTGAAGGATTCAGGATTGGCTAGGGAACTTTATTTTCAATTACAAGAAGGCGAGGCAACATTTGCGGACCTAGCCGCTGAATTTGCGGAAGGCCCTGAGCGTGTAACTCGTGGAATTGTAGGCCCCGTTCCCTTGACACAGGCTCATCCTCAACTGGTTGAACGGCTTCGTACGTCGCCAATCGCCGAGGTTCAAGAGCCTTTCCAGATTGGTGAATGGTGGTTGCTTTTTCGATTAGAATCGATGACACCGGCAACGTTTGATGAGTCCATGGCCATTCAAATGAGTCAAGAATTATTTGAACAATCTCTTGAGCAGGCTGTTGAGGCAACTCTCGCACAGCTGCGTTCCAAATTACATCATCCTGCATCTGCCCAATCCTGATGTCTCAGCTGCATCTCAGTGAATTATTGGATAGCCATCCAGCATTTGCAGAGCTCTCAAGGCCGGGCCGAGAGTCTGTCTCTTCCAAGCTCATTCTTCAGGAGTTTACCACTGGGCAGGATCTTAGCCAAGCTGATCGTATCTCAAGCAATATTTTTATTATTGCATCTGGACAGGCACGTTTGCTATACCGCGAAGATGGGAAATTAAGAACAGTAGAGAAGCTCACCGCGGGCTCTTTTATTGGTCTAGCCTCATTGCTGCGTGCCCAGGCTTGTGAGTCGGTCAGCTGTGCTGGTCCAGTACAGGCTTGGGTCATGGAAGATCAGTTCATCGTAGAACTGCTGGCTTCAGAACCCACTTTTCTTAAATGGTGTGCAAGTCATTTGTTTACTTCTGAATTGCTAGCACTAATCCAGCAGCTTCAGAGTGCGCACCCGACAAAAGCTTCAAATGCAATCCAGCTGCTTGAAGGCATCAAGCCTTTGGCCCGACTTATCCATCCAAGCGGGGATTCCATCAGGGGACTGTCGCCGGATCTCGTCTTGCTAGTTGCTAGTAATAATCTTTCCGCGCACCCTATTGGATCCAGACTAGATCCAGAAGCAGGGATGCCGGGGGCTAATCCGCCCATGCCAGCGCGTCTGATTTCAGTACCATTGGAGTGGTATGTGGAGGTCGTAGATCCACAGCAGAGAGCAGATCAAACGCTGACAAACGAGACTAATCCTTTACTCACAGTTAACACTCCCGCGAATGTTGTTGTTGCATCAGGCTCTACACCTTTGGCTTCTGCATTAGATCTTGGTCAGCGAGATCAACTGCCATTTCGCCTCTTGCGTGGTGAGGGTCCCCTCGAGGAGACGCTTGCTTGTTTCCAGATGATTGCCACAGAACTCAATTTGCCATTTCGTAAGGATGCGATTGAGAAGATCCTTCGTGACGCTCTCAGGCGTGGTCAGAATCCAGATCTTCAATTATGTGCCAATATCGCCGCCACGATGGGTTTGCATGTAAGTGGTGTTTTGGTTCCATCTAGCCAAGGAACACGTTTGCAGACTCCTGCCCTGATTCCTTGGAAGCAGGGTTTTGCTCTTGTTCGAGATGCCAACGTCAGAGGTTTGCATGTTGCTTCTCCTAAGGATGGCGTTGTCGTCGTTTCACCAAGTGAACTTCCGGAGGTGTTCCCGGAAGGCATTCAGGTACTGCTTTTGGAACGCCGTAATAGTTCTCCTGACAAGCGCTTTGGCTTTAATTGGTTTTGGCCTGCATTACGCCGTTATCGAGGAATATTGAGTCAGGTTTTGATCGCATCATTTGTGGTTCAGCTATTTAGCTTGGCCAATCCATTGTTGATTCAGGTCATCATTGACAAAGTTATTAGTCAACGTAGTCTGGACACCTTGCAGGTTCTTGGCATAGCGTTAGTTGTTGTGACTATTTTAGAAGGTGTTATAGGCTCGCTGCGCACATTTCTGTTCACCGAAACCACCAATCGCATCGATATGCGATTGGGAGCAGAGGTTATTGATCATCTTTTGAGATTGCCGCTTGATTATTTTGATAAGCGTCCCGTGGGTGAGCTGGGTACACGAATAGCAGAGTTAGAAAAAATTAGAAACTTTCTGACAGGTCAGGCTTTGACAACGCTCCTAGATACCGCCTTTTCAGTCATTTATATCATTGTTATGGTTATTTATAGTTGGCTTTTGACATTGATTGCTTTGTGCGTTCTGCCCATACAGATAGGGCTAACTGTTGTTGGTGCGCCTTTATTTAGGCGCCAATATCGCGATACAGCTCAAGAGAACGCAAAAACCCAAAGCCACCTTGTTGAGGTATTGACAGGCATTCAGACGGTTAAGGCACAAAATGTAGAAATGATCAGCCGCTGGAAGTGGCAGGGTCTTTACAGTAAGTATATAAGTCGCTCTTTTGAAAAGACAATAACTGGAACTGCCCTAACAGAAACCTCGCAAGTTTTGCAAAAGCTTTCTCAATTACTGGTTCTGTGGGTTGGCGCAACCTTGGTCTTGAAGGGTGAGATGAGTTTAGGTCAGTTGATTGCATTCAGAATCATTTCCGGATATGTCACGCAGCCGCTGTTAAGACTAAGTTCTATCTGGCAAAATATTCAGGAGCTTAAGGTTTCTTTTGAGCGCCTTGCAGATGTTGTTGATACCCCTGAAGAATCGAGTGATGCTGATAAGGCAAAGATTCCCCTTCCCCCAATTCAAGGTTTAGTTCAGTTTGACGACCTTTGTTTCTCTTTTCAGTCAGGAGCCCCTTTAACTCTAAACCATATCACCATCACAATCCCACCGGGTACCTTCGTTGGAGTTGTTGGTCAAAGTGGTAGCGGCAAAAGTACTTTGACAAAAATGTTGGCTCGACTCTATTCACCCCAATCTGGCCGTGTGTTGGTTGATGGTTACGATATTGACAAAGTTGAGCTCTATTCTTTAAGGAGGCAAATTGGAATTGTTCCCCAAGAACCACTTCTATTTACAGGATCCGTAGCTGAAAATATTGCACTCACCGATCCAGATGCCAGTAGCGATGCAATCGTGAAAGCTGCGCAACTGGCATGCGCTCACGACTTTATTATGGAACTGCCAGGGGGATACAGTTCGAATGTTGGTGAGAGAGGAACTAATATTTCCGGTGGACAGAGGCAGCGTCTTGCTCTTGCGCGAACGCTCTTGTCTGAGCCACGTCTCTTGGTTCTTGATGAAGCAACAAGTGCTCTCGATTATGACACCGAAAGGCGGGTCTGCGACAACCTACTTGATAATCTTCAAGACTCAACCGTCTTTTTTATTACCCACCGCCTTTCAACTGTGCGACGAGCTCAAATGATCATCATGTTGCATGAAGGTGTGATCGTCGAGAGTGGTACCCACGATCAACTGATTGCACAACGAGGTCGATATTATGCGTTGTATCGGCAGCAGGAGGCTGAGTAAGTGAAAAAAACACGCAATCCAATGACTATTGTTCGTTCATTTCAAAACTTAATTGAGAGGCGGGTTGAATCAAATCCTGAGGAGTTAGGTCTCCGTCAGTCACGCTTCTTTGTTCGTACGATTGTATGGGTTCTGCTTGGGACAACTGGTTTTTCACTGGCATGGCTTGCCTTCGCCCAAACCGATGAGGTCGTCGTCGCTCCAGGAAAACTAGAGCCTATTGGCGATGTAAAAACCGTTCAAATGCCTGTTGGTGGTGTTTTGGACGAAATCCTGGTCAAAGACGGCCAGAGAGTCAAGCAAGGTCAGGTCTTGATGCGACTCGATAATGAAGCAACTGTTGATCGTGAGAATAGCACAAGGGAAGGTATTGCGGCTAAGCAGCAGCAGTTGCGCCTCAAGCAGACGGAAATGAGTCGCTATTTATCATTAAATGATACTGAGCAAAAGGTTCTTCTTCGTAATCTAGAACTCGAAAAGAAGATTTTTATGCGTCTCGCTTCACTGCAGAAGGTAGGGGCGTTGCCAGAATTGCAGTACCTTCAACAAGCAAATAAAGTTAGAGAGGTTGAAGGCGAGCTTGAGAAAGTACGTGTAGATCGTTTTCGTCAAATTTCTATCCTTCAACAATCGATTCAGCAGCTGCAAGCGGAGCTTTCGGAACTGCGCAGCAAGCTCACCGAATTATCGGTGAATATCCGCTACCAAGACCTTCGCTCTCCCGTGGATGGCGTCGTTTTTGATCTAAAGCCGAAGGGTAAGGGTTTTGTGGCGCAAACCAGTGATCCAGTGATGAAAATTGTCCCTTTTTCTGCGCTCCAAGCAAAGGTTGAAATTGAAAGTTCCCAAATTGGATTTGTTCGAGTTGGACGCCCTGTTGAGATTTCTATTGATTCCTTCCCGTCCACCGATTTTGGCGTCCTTCAGGGACGTTTGAGCAGCATTGGCTCTGATGCCCTTCCTCCGGATCAGCTGAAACAAAGTTATCGTTACCCTGCATCGGTTCGTCTAAGTTCTCAGCAGTTCAGGCTTCGTAGTGGCCAGTTGTTGCCGCTCCAGGTGGGAATGTCCCTGACAGCTAATATTAAGCTCAGGAAGGTGAGTTATTTGCAACTAATGCTAGGTTCTTTTCAGGATAAAGCTGATGCCCTACGGAGACTTTGATTTTAGGTTTGTGGGGCAAGATCCCCCGCTTTGACGAATATGGCTACTGAATACCAAGGATTTTATGGCTTTGCAGGCTGAGTCGCCACTCTCTGTTTGACATTGCAAAGTTCATCGCCAAGTCCTTGCCTATCTTGCTCTGCCAACCAGGTTGAACAATGAGAATTGGATTCCTCGGCGACAGCTCTGATCGAGTTTTGGCTTTCTTTGCCATTTCCACGGCAAATACAAGGTCATCCTCCGTGTGAACGATCATTTTCAGTTCGTTGCACAGAGCTGTCATTGATGAGAGAGGTGGCTTGTGCCGTTTTGGCGACAGGGTGACCCAATCAAATCTGCCGCTCAGGTTTGCCGTGCCGCTGGTCTCAATGTGAAGCGGTAAGCAGGTTTGCCTAAGCTCCTCGCACAGGCTTGTCAAGTCATGTTCAAGGGGTTCACCGCCCGTGACCACTATGAAGCCTGCACCGTCGTCTCTGGCTTGATGCGCCTCATCGACGATTTCTCTGATGCGTCGCCTGCGATGATCTTCTGCAGCCCATGAGTTCTTTGTATCGCACCATGTGCAGCCGACGCTGCAGCCTGCGAGCCGGATGAAAAGTGCGCTACGTCCGGCGTGAAATCCTTCGCCCTGGAGTGAATGAAATATTTCCACGACTGGAAGAGACTGATCGCTCATGAGTGACGCGCTGTTTTCATCGTCATCTCAGGTTTTACGCCATGATTGCCGCTCATCATGTACCTAGGCTTCGGACTTGTCTGTACCTGCTTGATCAATCGTGTTCAATTGATTGCCGATCGTTCAGAATTGAATAGGACTCCTTGGCCGTTGCCAAGCCCACTTCCCCCCCCCAGCCCTTGTCTGATACTCCGATGTGCTGACGCTGGACTGCCTCGATCAGGCCGCGGAACAGGGGGTGGGGTCGGCCCGGGCGGGAGAGGAATTCAGGGTGGTACTGGCAGGCGGTGAAGAAGGGATGGTCCTTGAGTTCGATCAGTTCCACCAGGCGACCATCGGGGGAGGTGCCGCTGATCTCGTAGCCCGACTCCAGGAATAGGTTGCGGTAGGCGTTGTTGAACTCATAGCGATGGCGGTGACGCTCGTAGACCACTTCATCGCCGTAGAGGCTGTGGCCCATGGTACCCGGGGCCAGTCGGCAGGGGTAGATCCCAAGGCGCATGGTGCCCCCCAGGTCGACCACGTCCTGCTGCTCTGGCAGCAGGTGGATCACCGGATGGGCCGTGTCGGCATCGAGCTCGGCGCTGGTGGCCCCCGTGAGGCCGGCCTGGTTGCGGGCCCACTCGATCACCGCACACTGCATGCCCAGGCAGAGCCCGAGGAAGGGCACCCGTTGCTCCCGGGCCCATTGGATCGCCGCCACCTTGCCGTCGACGCCGCGGTTGCCGAAGCCTCCCGGCACCACCACCGCATCCATGCCCCGCAGCAGCACATCGGCCCCTTGCTCCTCGATCTGCTCGGCGCAGATCCAGTGCAGGTCGAGGGCGGCATCGCGGTCGATGCAGGCGTGGCGCAGGGCCTCCACCACCGACAGGTAGGCGTCGTTGAGCTGCACGTACTTGCCCACCAGGGCCACCTTCACCGCGGGGCCGGGGTTGCGAAGTTTGGCCACCATGGCGGCCCAGAGGGCCATGTCGCTGTCGTGGTCCGCCAGGCCCAGAAGGTCGAGCACCTCACGGCAGAGGCCCTCCTGCTCCAGGGTGATCGGCACGGCATAAATGCTGTCGGCGTCGAGGGCCTGAATCACGGCCCGTTTGGGCACGCCACAGAAGCCGCCGATCTTGGCTTTGAGGTCTTCGCTGATGTTGCGGTCGCTGCGGCACACCAGCACGTCTGGCTGGATGCCGATGGAGCGCAGCTCCTTCACGGAGTGCTGCGTGGGCTTGGTCTTGAGCTCGCCGGAGGTGCCGATGTAGGGCAGCAGCGTCACGTGCACGTAGGCGATGTCGTTGCGCCCCACATCGCCATGGAACTCGCGGATCGCCTCCAGGAAGGGCAGCGATTCGATGTCGCCTACGGTGCCGCCGATCTCGGTGATCACCACATCGGCGCCGCTGTTGGCCGCCACCCGTTGGATGCGTTCGCGGATCTCGCCGGTGATGTGGGGGATCACCTGTACGGTGCCGCCGTTGTAATCGCCGCGGCGCTCCTTGTTGATCACCGATTGGTAGATGGAGCCGGTTGTCACGCTGTTCAGGCGCGACATGGCCGTGTCGGTGAAGCGCTCGTAGTGGCCCAGGTCGAGGTCGGTTTCGGCGCCGTCTTCGGTGACGAACACCTCGCCGTGCTGGTACGGGCTCATGGTGCCCGGATCCACGTTCAGATAAGGGTCGAGCTTGAGGATCGAAACGCTGTAGCCCCGGCTCTTCAGCAGTCGTCCGAGGCTGGCGGCCACGATGCCCTTGCCGATGCTGGACACCACGCCACCGGTCACAAAGACGAACTTGGCCATGGCAGCAGCAGCGACCCTTCAATCTACCGGGCCCCTCCAGGGGACCCTCAGGAATCCCCCAGATCGTTGTCCAGGCTCGGCAGGTAATCGTGCACGCGGCAGCGCCGCTGGGGTTGCCGCAGCTTGAGCAGGGCACGGCATTCGATCTGGCGCACCCGCTCCCGGGAGAGCCGCAGGCCGGCCCCGATTTCGGAGAGGGTCTGGGGCTGGTCGTCTTCGAGCCCGTAGCGCAGCCGGATCACCGCCGCCTCCCGGCTGGTGAGCTCCGTCAGCAGGGCCTCCAGGTCGGCGTGCAGTTGCTCGCGGGTGAGCTCCTGCTCCGGGGTGGCGTGGCTGTCCTCCAGCAGTTCGCTGAGCTCGGTGTCCTGCTCGCGGCCCACCCGCGTGTCCAGGGACACAGCCCGCGGCACCCGCATCAGGGTGAGGCGCACCACCTCCTCACTCAGGCCCAGCCGCTGGGCCAGGTCGGCCACGGAGGCCAGCCGCCCCTGCTCCGTGGCGATTTCCCGCTGGGCCTTCTTGATGCGGTTGAGCTTCTCGGTGACATGCACCGGCAGCCGGATCGTGCGGCTCTGGGTGGCGATGGCACGGGTGATCCCCTGGCGGATCCACCAGTAGGCGTAGGTGCTGAAGCGGAAGCCGCGCGTGGGGTCGTATTTCTCCACGGCCCGCTCCAGGCCCAGGGTTCCCTCCTGCACTAGATCGAGCAGCTCCATGCCGCGTTGCTGGTACTTCTTGGCCACGGCCACCACCAGGCGCAGGTTGGCCTGGATCATCCGGTCGCGGGCGCGGCGGCCGTGATGCATCGCCTGCTTGAGCTCGGCCACGCTCAGGCCGCTCCGCTCCGCCCAGGCTTCATGGCCCTGCCGCAGTTTCTCGCGCAGCTCTGGTACGGAGTAGCCCAAGTGCTCGGCCCACTGCTGTACCGCAGGCCAGTGCCCCAGCTGTGTGGCCAGCCGCTGGCGATCGGTTTCCAGGCTGATTAGATCGGCCAGGGGCGCGGTCTGGCTGGCCAGGCCCTTTCGCTCCCGCAGCAAGCGCTCATGCTTTTGCACCTGGCGGGCCAGGGTGAGCTCCTCCTCGTGGCTGAGCAGGTCCACTCGGCCGATGTCCTGCAGGTAGAGGCGCACCAGATCACTACTGCCGCGCCGATTGCCGGAGGAAGGTTTGGGGCTGGAAGGGCCCTGGGGCACAGGCCGCGCCTGAAACAGCAACCCAAGAATCGAGTCTCAGCTGAGATGCGCCCCTGAATCGCTTGTTTCTGTTCGGGATTGCCGCGCCGGTGCGGTGACTCAGGCCTCCGCGTCTTCCTCCACCCAGGTGCTGGCCACGTGCAGCTCCTCCAGCTGCTGGGCGGCCACCCCGCCGGGAGCTCCCGTCATCAGGCAGCGGGCCTGCTGCGTTTTCGGGAAGGCGATGGTGTCGCGGATCGATTCCTCCCCCGCCAGCAGCATCACCATGCGGTCGAGGCCGAAGGCCAGGCCGCCGTGGGGCGGAGCCCCCATGTCGAGGGCTTCCATCAGGAAGCCGAACTGCCGGTTGGCCTCCTCCAGGGGCAGGCCCACGGTCTGCAGCACCTGGCGCTGCAGTGCCGAATCGTGGATGCGCAGGGAGCCGCCCCCCAGCTCCAGGCCGTTGAGCACCAGGTCGTAGGCCTGGGCGCGCGCCGCGGGCAGGGTGTCGGCCCAGGCGGCGGGATCGGTGCCCAGGTCGGCGGTGTTTGGGGCGCAGAAGGGGTGGTGCAGCGCTTCGTAGCGGTTCTCGTCGGCGTTGAACTCGAACATCGGGAAGTCCACCACCCAGAGGAAGTTCCAGCTGTCGTTTTCGCTGTCGGGCTTCACCATCCCCAGCTCGCGGGCCAGGTACTGGCGCACCCGATCGAGGGCCTTGTTCACCGTGGCGGTGTCGCCGGCGCCGAACAGGATCAGGGTGCCGGGCTCGGCGCCTGTGCGCGCCAGCAGCTCGGCCTTCTTGTCCTCTGAGAGGTTGTCTTTGATCGCCCCGATCGTGTCGATCTCGCCGTCTTCGCGCACGCGGATGAAGGCCAGGCCGCCGGCACCGGCTTTCTGGGCTTCGCTGAACACATCGCCGCCGGGCTTGATGCGCACGTTGCTCACGGCGTCGTTGCCGCCGGGCACGGCAATGCACTTCACCGAGCCGCCAGCGGCCACGGCGCCTGAAAACACCTTGAAGCCCATGTCGGCCACCAGGTTGCTCACGTTGGTGAGCTCCATGCCGTAGCGGGTGTCGGGGCGGTCGGTGCCGTAGCGCTCCATGGCGTCATGCCAGGTGAGGCGTGGGAAGGGGCGCGGCAGCTCCACGCCTTTCACCGTTTTCCAGATGGAGGCGATCAACGCTTCGTTGAGCTCGAGGATCTGCTCCTGATCCATGAAGCTCATCTCCATGTCCAGCTGGGTGAATTCCGGCTGGCGATCGGCGCGCAGGTCTTCGTCACGGAAGCAGCGAGCCACTTGGTAGTAGCGCTCGATGCCGCCCACCATCAGCAGCTGCTTGAACAGCTGGGGCGACTGGGGCAGGGCGAACCACTCGCCGCCGCAGACGCGGGAGGGCACCAGATAGTCGCGGGCGCCTTCAGGGGTGGAGCGGGTGAGCACCGGGGTCTCCACCTCGATGAAGCCCTGCTCTTCCAGGAAGCGGCGCGCGGCCTGGATGGTCTGAGCCCGGAGGCGCAGGTTGCTGTTCATGCGCTCGCGGCGCAGATCGAGGTAGCGGTGGCGCAGCCGCAGCTCCTCGCGGGTGTTCTCCTCGTCGTGCACCGACACCGCGAAGGGCAGATTCCCCTTCACGCTGTTGAGCACGGTGATGGCGCTGGCCAGCACTTCCACCCGGCCGGTGGCCAGCTTTTCGTTGATCGCGTCGCCGGGGCGCTCGCGCACTTTGCCCTCCACCTGGATCACCGTTTCGTTGCGCAGGTGCTCGGCCACGGCGAACATCTCAGCGCCGTTGTCCGGGTCCACCGTGATCTGCACGGTGCCGCTGCGGTCGCGCAGGTCGACGAAGATCACCCCGCCGTGATCACGGCTGCGGTCCACCCAGCCGCACAGCTGCACGGCCTGGCCGGTGGCGTCTTGGCGCAGGTCGCCGCATCCGTGGCTGCGCATGTTGAATCCCGAAGTTGGGGGCATTTTCTCACCTGGTCGGTCCCTTGCCAGGTTGGAGTTGCCAGGGGCTGTCAGACAAGCGCTTGCTCATCCAGAGGATCTGTCTACAGAAGGTGATAGTTGCCTTCATCTGTTTGACGCTCAGAGAGCAATCCCTACAGCAAGAGACAACAGCTTGCGTCTTCACGAGAAGGGGCTTCTTGCAACGATTGTCGACGTCTGTGAAGGTCTAAGATGGTTCCAAAGTCATCGGCTTGCCGGTGCGACCTGTTTTCTTTCCTTTGAGCATGTCCTCCAGCGCCACGCCACGCAATCCGCTGCAGACCACTGACCCTTACGCACGGGAGCATCAGATTTTTCCGACTCTCAGCCAAGAGCAGATCGAGAGAACAATGCCTTTTGGCCGAGAAGAAGTCATTTCGGCTGGGACAGTTCTGTTCGAAAGAGGCGACCGTGGAGTCGATTTCTTTGTGGTCCTCGATGGATTAATTGAAATCTTTGAATACAGCCTTGAGGAACTTAAGGTCATACATATTCATGGGCCTCAGCAGTTTACTGGCGAGCTTGATCTTTTCAATCGGCGCAAGATCCTGGTTGGCGGGCGCATAGGGCAAGATGGTCGCCTGCTCAGGGTGTCCCCTGAGTCATTCCGTCGTTTAATTACCGCGGAGCCAGATATTGGTGAGATCATCATGCGGGCATTCATCTTGCGCCGCACTGCATTCATCTCTCATGCACAGGGTGGCGCGACCCTGATCGATCCAGCCACCAGTGCTGATGGAGTTCGTTTAGAGCGTTTTCTCCGTCGAAACGGATATCCCGTAACAGCTGTTCGTGATTGTGGTCAGGCGTATGACGAGGTCATGCAACGCTATGGACTAACAACAGATCAACTACCGGTAGTTGTTATTCATCTCAACGACCAAGTCTTGTCAAAGCCCAGTAATCATGAGCTTGCTGAGGCATTGGGCCTTGTTGAAGATATTGATTGTTCCCAAGTTGTTGATGTTGCTATTATTGGTGGGGGACCTGCAGGCTTGTCGGCCGCAGTTTATGCAGCTTCTGAAGGCCTTAAAACCTTACTGTTGGAGGCTGAAGCACCTGGGGGGCAAGCCAGTACAAGCTCAAAGATCGAAAATTATCTCGGTTTCCCTACAGGTATCTCTGGGGAGGCCTTGGCGGGGCGGGCTCAAGTCCAAGCAATGAAGTTTGGTGCAACCATCTGTCTCCCCAAGCGTGTTGTTGGTCTTGATTGCAGTCAATATCCTTACGGAGTACAGTTCTGTGCTGAAACTGAGCAACACCGAACGATCAAGGCTCGTTCTGTAGTTGTCGCCAGCGGTGCTACGTATCGCACCCTTGGACTTGAAAATGGGAGTGACTTTGATAATTCAGGCATCTATTACGCAGCCACTGCATTAGAAGGTGATATCTGTCGCGATGAAGAGGTGATCGTTGTCGGAGGGGGGAATTCTGCTGGTCAGGCAACAGTTTTTCTCTCTGCAAGAGCTCGACATGTTCACTTGCTGATTCGGCGGGAAAGCTTGGTCGAGACGATGTCCGATTACTTGATCGGACGTATATTGTCATCAGATAAGATCACCTTGCATGCGTATACGGAGATCGTTGGTCTGGAGGGTGATAGGCATCTTGAGGGCGTGACATGGAAGAATATTAAGAATGGGGCGTTAGAAAAGCATCCTATTCGCCATGTCTTCTTGATGATTGGAGCAAAGCCAAATACAGAATGGCTTCCAAAAGAAATCCAAACAGACCGAAGCGGTTTTATCCTAACTGGCCAGTCTGTTGATCAGACTAAGAATTGGCAACTGGATCGAGCACCAATGAATCTCGAGACGAGCCAGCCCGGAGTATTTGCTGTGGGTGATGTCCAGTCTGGCAGTACGAAGCGGGTTGCTTCAGGTGTGGGTTTGGGAGCAATCTCTGTAAGCCATGTTCATGCTTTCTTGGCGGAAAAAGCAGACACCGTCTCTGAGTAAGCCAAGAATATTCAGAAGCCTTATTAAAAAGCCTCCTTGACAGTATTATGATGTCAAGGAGGCTGTATTTCTGTGGTGGGAGTTATCAAACGAGGACGTTATTGTTCGTCCGTAAACCCCTGGCTGATTTCTATAACTCTTCCGTCAGGATCGAGAATCCAAACAGTACGCCACCCAGGAATATAGCTATCGAAGTCTAGAGGTCCAAGGCTGATTGCAGGACTGTCTATTTCTAAAAGCTTTTTGTCAACATCATCAACCTTGAATGCAAGGTGACGGAAGCCAGGGAACGTGTAGCCGTCATTAGTCGCTTGAGGCAGAGGCGAGTCTTGGTCCGATGCAAACAGTTCTAGATAAAAAGAAGAATCAGCCATTTTTAGGAAAATAATCTCCTTCCCATCCGGAAGCTTCGCGACCCTGGCTCGACGGAAGCCAAAGTTCTTGGTATACCAGGCCTCAGTTACGGATTGATCGGCACAGGTGATTGCAAGCTGGGAAACAATTTGTAGGCTCATGATTCTTAAGCGACTGAACCGTCAGGGTACTGAGTCATGCCAGCAAAGTGGATCTTGATACGCCCATTTTCATCAAGAACCCAGCTGTCCGCAAATCGCATGTTTGCAGCCCCATCAGGTGTCGATAGAGTAATCGCCTCGACAATCATCAATGTAGTTGGATTTTCAGTTTCTGCCCAGAATGCAATTTCTGTCTCCAAACCCTCGATACCGAGAATTCCTTGGAAATGATCCTTCAGTTCTGTGTGACCTCGAAAGTATTTGGGTACTTTCTCGAAACTTGAAATCAATACGGCATCTTCACTGTACTGATCTAAGAGTCCGTCAATGTCTTTTCTTAGAATAAGGTTGATGTGTTCTCGGTACATGTCACCGAGACGGCCAGCCGGAACATTTTTCATGGTGTTGGAATGCAAAAAGAGTGTTGAATAGGACTAAAGCTTGCAGGAGCCAGGCTCATAGTCCATGTGATTTACGATATATTCAGTAACTTTAAGTGACCCGCCGATGCGAGAAATCTTCCATGTTTGGTCCGCATCCATCATCAGGCGTGTACTAGTAGCCTGGGGTGCATTCCAAACGCTTGCTTTCCAGTTGACAACAACATGAACCGTGCAGTGGTCACCACTTTGCTCGAGAATATCAGCCACTTTAAGTGTGTGAACTTCATCGAAGAAGATGTTGATGACTTTCTCGTACCAGCCGCTGTAGCCACTAAAGCCCTCAACAGTAGCTTCGGGGAAAACGAGCTTTACATCTTCTGAGAGAAGAGGCTTGAAGCTTTCAAGAGGAGCGTGGATGTCAAGAAGTTGATACCAGGCAGATGCAAATGCCCAGATTTCAGGATGCGAAAACATGCTATTAATGCGAGGGGGAATAGGCTATTGACCGCAATGAATGCCGATCAGTTCCGGGTGGACATCGCCATCCAGAACGAGATTGATGAGATAAGGCTCTGTTGCAGATAGCATACGGGCTATTGCAGACTTGATCTGAGATGGCTTCCAGACCCTTTCGGCTTTCACTCCCATTGATTGAGCTATGTCTTCAAAAGAGATCTCAGGGGTTGATAGATCAAAGCAAAGTGGATAGTCATGATGAGAAATACCACGCTCATCCCAGAATTGTCGAATGTTAGCCTGAAGGAGTCTGTAAGATCGATTCTGACAGACCACAAACTTTGCGGCTATATTGTGGCGAGCGGCTGTCCAAAGGGTTTGAATCGTATACATGCTGCCACCATCTCCGGAAAAGCCAATCACTTCACGACTTTGATCAGCTAACTTGATTCCGATTGCACCTGGGAAGCCTGTCCCAAGAGAGCCACCACGTGTCCAATACTTATCTCCCAGATCTTTGGCAGGGATATAATGCGATATGGGAGGAGAATTTGTTAGTGCCTCATCAAAAATAACCGCATTAGATGGGAGTTGCAGTGAGAGTTCTCTGCAGAATTCGCCGGACGCCATAAATACGGTTTTTCCGTCGTAATCTTCATCTGGCACATCTGGTTTAAGACCATAGATCGCCTCAATGTTGGAGACCTTCTCCTCTTTGAGCTTACGGTTGTGGATATTATTGGCCTTGAATCGAGCCATTGTTGCTTCGGAAGCTTGCGCTAAACTGTCAACAAGCTGGCTAATAAGGCCGTTGATCTCTCCGACCAACGACAGGTCAACCCTGTGGTTCTTTGCAATGTTGAAGGGATTAGAATCTACATGCAAAATCTTTGCATGTGGCGAGAAGATGTCGGATAAATGAGGGAAGACCTCGGGTAATAGGTAGCAGCCAATCGCAATGACGCAGTCGCTATTAGTTGTAATAGGAAGACTTGCATCCCCAAACATATGGCCTGTGCTCCCAAAGTACAGAGGATGATCTTCAGGCATGTTGATATCCCCTCCATCAGCCATGTAAACTCTGGCGCCAATCATCTCAGCCAAGTGAACCAGTGATGCATTGGCGTTACTCCATGCAACGCCATCACCAGCCAAGATGATTGGATTTGATGACTGTTCAATCAAGCTCACCATTGATTGAATATCTTCGTCAGAGGCTTTCCCCGCAAGTTTGGGAATGTGAGTGGGGAGTATCGGCTCAGAGATTTCCGCATCTAATATGTCCTGCGGAACACAGAGATAGACTGGACCACAAGGAGGAGTAGCGGCAACTTTAATTGCCCTTCGAACCATCCGAAGCAAACTTGATGGATCCACCACCATTGCCGACCATTTGGTCACAGGTTCAGCCATCGCTACAAGGTCACCTGCCATCTGTGCATCCATGGCTTGATAGCGTATACCGGCATCTCCACCAATCACCACAAGAGGTGATTGGCCACGCATTGCTTGATAGAGATTCCCTATTGCGTTGCCCAAACCTGGGGTTGAGTGAATCTGAACAAGTGCAGGTGTTTTCGTTGCTCGTGCATAGCCGTCGGCACACAGGACGGCTATTGATTCTTGGAGTGTAAGGATGTACTTTAAATCCGGTACTGCAGATAGGGCGTCGAGAAAACCCTGCTCTACTGTGCCTGGATTGCCAAACATGTAATTGACTCCGTCGGCTACAAATTGACGGAGAATGGCTTCGTGTCCGTTCACTGCTTGATCACCACCCGAACCTTGTAAGGCCTTGTTCCAAAGCCTTAATCATTAATTCACCAACAAGTGTTGAATCCTGTGTTGAACGCCCTGTCAGGAATGGGAAGTCGAGAATGGTGGACAGAGAATGACCGACACCGCCATGAAACTTACCGGTTTCGCCAACGGCATCCCGCAGAATATATTCAAGTGGGTAAAAGGGAGGACCAAAGTTCGCCGAGGTATTCATTGGCTCATTATCATATCCATACATTTGTGCGAAGCCGGTTCCATCCTTGTAATCGTATTCGCGAGCATGTCCTGTTATATGCTTGCCTTTGATAATGCTCGTGCGATCAGTCCAATCTCTCGCAAATGCCAAGCAGGTGACGCAGTAACACTCTGCGGCAATTAGCTTGTTTCGATTGACATAGCCAAGAATGAGGTTATGGACTCGTTCGTTGTTGACCATGTCAACCATTGGCCCACTCCCTCCTGGCAAGAGTAATGCATCGTAAGGGTCTACAAATTTTTGCCAAAAAAGTTCTAAAGTATTATAGAACTCCTCGAGCTTATGCCCAAAGTTCTCGCTATTAAAATACGGCATCAATGGCAATTCTGTTTCAAGGCTTAATGGATTTGCCAGAAGATCAGAGGAATCTATTTCTCTCGTTCGTTGGGCAAAATGTGCACTTGTTACACATTTACCAAGTGGAGGATCCATATAAGATTCATCCATGCTTGGAGGCAATGCCGGAGGCTTGCGCCCTTTTGCGGTCATGAAATCAAATGTATAGCCAGCATTCTTAAGCACATCATAAGGGCCTACAAGCTCTTCGCCCCAGTAACCCCACTCAGACAGAACAACAAGGATTCGCTTGGCCATGAGACTTTTGTAGTGTGGTATGGCTCGCCGAAAGTATCAGAGCTTGAAACTGATCGTGTGTCGCCACTGAAACGTGATAGGGCAACATCATCAGTGACTGAACCTTCAGAGGGCGTGCCTTCTTTCTCATTGTTACTCCCTTTGGAGACAGCTTTCAATTTCAACCGGTTTTCTTAAGCACGCAAGCACTGGTCGGCTTAGGTGCCAATTCTTCAGACTGCCTTGATTCCGTATGCTCCAGACCATAAATCAACCATCACAACATGCGGCCCTGATGTTGAAGGCACAAAATGGATTGGAGGAGGATTGCCATGAGTCGTCAAGTGGCCGTGAGTCCTCAAGTCTTCAAGACTGCTGCTGTAAGGATTTGGATTGTTAGTTGCATAGCTCAGTCCGTATCCATCAAGCTCATAGTCTGCAAACACGATTTGCCAATTACTCTGATTACCTACGAATTTGAACTGATAGTCTACGCCTTGACTGAGATCTATCGTGCGCTCAAATCTTCCACGCCCAAGCGAGGTCATCAGATTTTCACTCGCTGTGGGATCCCATGCAGTCAAGGGGCTTGGAAGGTTGCCAACTATTGAAAGAGTGCTGACAGCACAAACTGCTTCAAGGCACCCGGGATGATTAGCAGTCGATCCACGGGCTTCGATTGAAAATATATCATTGCTGCGATTATATGTAAAAGCATATGTGCCTTTGCGAATCACTTTAAAGCCTATATTCGACTCATTTGGTTTTCCATGCCACCCAATGCCTTTAAGTACGGTTCCATTTGTCTTCATCCAACATCCAAGTCCCATCGTATCAAGAAATAGCTCTCCACCAATGGCGAAATTGATAGAGTACGTGCCAGCTTCAAGATCAATGACTCTCTCGAAAAGCTGTCTCGACGCATCTAATGCTGCCATCTGACTCTGTGACTTTGTCGGATCAAAACTATCCGAAGGATAGATATCGCCTAGGACTTGTACTCCGTCAGCCACGTTATTAATGATCTCAACCATGCCATCTCGATCCCCCTTGACCATTAGTCGTTCTTTTCCTGGCTCTAGCAACGCCGTAATCGTGTAAATGTCATCCTTGAGAATCTTCACAGTAGGTGCTGAATGGTATGACGTACCATGGCTACTACCAAATCCTGTTCCGGCAACAAGATCCAAGACCCTATTGTTTGAACCATGGTGATTAAGACCACCAAAGCCTTGATCTTCATCACCGTTGATTGAAATCAGAAACTGATAGACGCCGTCAGCCCTGAAATCAATCCCACCGGTCGTTCGCAGTGAAACCTTTTTCTCCCAGACGTATTCAGATATCCTTTTCATGTCACGACCGGCAACTCGTTCATTAAACTTCTCGAACATGTCCAGCTCATCCCATACAAATCCGTTAATCTGAACACTACTAGTGTGGCTAACTGGAGTGATCAAGCCGGACTTTTCATGCAGAATCTCTAACTGCATCTTCTCTTGATCTATAGCGATGCATGCCTCGCAGTCTTGGTGAACGTGTATGGTGCAGTTCTGTAGGCCCATGCCAAGCTCACTTTTGCTTAGCACCCCGCTTAGACATTGGCGATGAGATGCATGATCTTCAGAGCTAAAATTGCCAATCCAGCCCGCCAACTTAACTAATTGGCGCGGATTGTGATTCACAACAAATCTAAAACTATAGACTCCATCTTGATGCCTGCCACCTTGCCTTGATAACCTGAGCCATTTAATCCATCTCTCAGCCTTGGAAGAGCGCGTCATTTCATTCTCTTCGGCAAACGGATTCCATCGATATCTATGATGATTTACTGTTCCCAATAAGGAAATGCTATTCGTCTGCGCTTGGAAGACCTTGGTTTCTTCGTAAACCGGAAAGTGCATCATGCCCCTAAGAGCCGGATTCTTTCAACACGATAGTTGCGGATTCCACTCCTGTCTTGAATAAGCAGATTCATTCAATATCTGACATCTCACTTGCGCTCTCTAGGATGAACCACGTATGCTCATAACATCTGCTGACGCGTGCCTAAATGACTCATTACAATTTTCTCATTGTTGGTGCTGGTGCTGCAGGGTGCATTCTCGCTCGTCGACTTTCTGAGCTCTGCCCCGACGCCTCAATAGGCTTGGTTGAGGCGGGTCCCGATGGTCGAGTCAGTCCCTTTATTCATTCAGACTTGCCCAGTGTTTTTCAAACCTGGAGCCCAACGTCCAATTGGCAGTTGAGGACCTGTCCGCAGACTGGCCTTAAAAATCGTATCGTAGATATTACTCAAGGCAAAGTACTTGGAGGAGGTACATCAGTCAATGCGATGATGTATGTCCATGGGGACGTCTCAGTTGTTGACGAATGGCATCTGCGTTCCGGCCTCAATCCAAACTGGTCTCCATCTCGATATCAGAAGACATTTCAATCGATTGAATCCTTTCATACCAATCATGTCAGTCCTCTGAGGGGTAACGCGGGGCCGCTTTCTATTCGGGAAACTCCCCATCCAAGCGACTCCTCGCGTGCTTTTCTTAATGCCATTGCGGAGCGTGGCTACGAGATTGGTGACTTCAATGGCACATCTCAGCGAAATGTAGGCGGACTCATGCAGCTTAATATTGATCGTGATGGGAATCGGTGCAGTACTGCGCAAGCATTTCTGCATGATCCCTTACCACTCAATCTTTCACTGGAGCTTAGTACTGAGGTCGCTTCCCTTGCCATGAAGGGCAATTGTTGCGAGGGTGTCTATACCGCAGATGGCAGGCACATTTCGGCGGATCACACTGTCTTGTCCGCAGGAGCGTTTTTAAGCCCTGCAATAATGATGCTTTCAGGCATTGGCGATCCTGACATGCTTAAAGACTGTGATATTAAATGTCAAGTGCCGAACCCTAATGTCGGACTAAATCTTAGTGACCATATGCGAGCCATGGTCGCTTATCAATCAGATCAAGATCCGGGAACTACGGACTTTCTATGCGAGGCTGCTCTATTTACTTCAAGTGGTTATCGGGATACTCCTGAGCCGGATATACAGATCAACTTTTCCGCCGGAGTCGACGGATTTATACCTCCCGAGTTTCTAGATGGCGATGCTCATCAGCAAACAGTCATCTTCGTACCTGTTCTTGCGCGCCCTTCTAGTCGTGGATCAGTTAGCCTTTTAGCCTCCACACTTAAGGAAGGCTTGCGAATTGACCCTGGTTACCTAACGGATCCTGTTGATATTAAAACATACGCAGCTGCTGTTGAGATTGTTCGTGAGTTGGCGAATACTGATGCACTTACACCCTATTGCAAGAAAGAGTTGTGCCCTGGATTGCTTGATGTTGAAGATTATCTCCGTACACATGCACAAACGATTTGGCACCCTGTTGGTACATGTGCGATGGGAGCAACTCCCGACCAATCCGTAGTGGACCCAACCTTTAATGTGTTTGGCGTCGACAAACTTTCTGTCGTCGACGCCTCTGTATTACCAAGCTTGCCTAGCGGTAATCCCCAGGCTTCCATCTTCGCGATGGCATCAATTGCTGCTGATGTTATCCAGTCAGCAACTCGTAGCTAAGTCTACGAAGCCCCATTCGAATTATAGAGGTATGGTACTGGTTTGCGGTGATTAAGTATTTCTTTCTCTGTTTCACCATAGAGAAGAGCTCGCGAATAAAAATTCGGCAAAGCTGGACTGCCGTATTCAAGCATAGGATATGGATATGCACCGTACTCTTCTAAGGGGGGGGCTATAGCAGCTTTTGTGGCTTCATCAATGAATGCCATATCTTTGTCACTCAGTACAAACTCCGTAGCCCGAAGAGCGTCATCAAGCTGCTCTTTTGTTCTTACTGAGAAGATCGGTATACTTACAATGTCCTTCTTCTGCATCAGCCAGCGCAATGCTATAGCTGTTGCGGGTTCTTCAATCTCCTTGAATCTGGGCAGCAACTTCTCCATAATTGCGAGGTTTCTCTGCGTAGTCTTGTACCAGAACTGAGCTTCATCCTTCACATGGGGGACTAACCTATGAGGTATCGATGGATCAAGATCAGACTGATTGTATTTGCCAGATACCATTCCACCTGCTAATGGTGACCAACAAACCATTCCAAGATCTAATGCCTTGCATAATGGCAAGTATTCTGGTTCTTGGGACCTCTCTACAAGGCTCCACTCATTCTGCAGTGCTATAAATGGATATTTTCCGTGAAAATCTGCGAAAGAATTCATTCTAGCCACTTCCCATGCCGGAACACTCGATAGGCCTGCATACAGTACTTTGCCCTCGCAAATCAAATCATTTACACTCATCACAATCTCGTCAAACGGAGTTGTGTAGTCCCAAATATGAAGCCAAAGTAAATCAATGTAGTCACTCTTCAGTCTACGAAGGCTGGCGTCTACAGATCTCCGAAGATTCTTGCGATGATTACCACGATTATTCGGATCTCGCTGATTTGTTGGCAAGCCCAAACCATTGAAATCATTTGCACCATCACCTAGGCTAAATTTCGTGCCAATAACAAATCTATCTCGGTCCTGTTTTATAAACTCCCCTACCCACTGTTCTGATTGTGACTCTTGGTAGCGATTTGATGTATCGAGGAAGTTTCCACCGGCCTCAGCAAAGCCTTCTAGAATCTTAAATGATTCAGATCGATCAGATCCAAGTGGTCCCCAGTTGGTCCCAATCGTTCCACATCCGAGGCCCAGTTCAGACACTCTGAGGCCCGAACGACCGAGTAGACGATAC
>Ga0194130_10002902_pt1 | contig 23964 bp, 22 predicted proteins | sample TA2KigsurfametaG_FD_160084 | JGI IMG/M metagenome (GOLD analysis project Ga0194130, IMG submission 160084) | Freshwater microbial communities from Lake Tanganyika, Tanzania - TA2015050 Kigoma 12 surface | ecosystem: Environmental > Aquatic > Freshwater > Lake | place: Tanzania: Lake Tanganyika... | reverse complement strand
AGTGCTCGACAGCGCCGACTGGACGACTCAGATGAATCTGCCGTGGCGCCACCATGGCGGCGCCATGACACGCACCGAGGTCGACGAGCTCAACACCCGCATCGACCTCGCCGGGCTGCAACGCTACATGCAAGCAGTTCACAACCGTACCCGCACTATCGTCGCAACCATCGACCAAACGACGTTGTCGCAATCATTGGACCCGGCGTTTGTACGGCAGGTAGTCGTTAACGAAGGGCTCGGGTTGCGCAACCACGATAACCTCGTGGCGAATTATGCCAGTTGGGATAAGGGCAAGTGTCTGCTGACGTTCGGTTTGACGCATCCATTTCAGCATCTCGGCGAAATGGAGACCATCGCAAGTATGCTCGACATTGTTTGGGAGTAACTGCTATGACACCAAAAACCATCCTCCACAAACTTGAGACAGCCCCAGCCGGGTCATTTCATGTGCTCGACGGCGCCAAAGCGACGCGTATACGGGCCAACACCATGTATGTACCATCACCACGCGACATTGCCGAGGCGATCCGGGCAATCCCCTACGGCCACACTCGCTCGCTGCGTGACATCCGGCACGACATCGCCGTCGCCCACCACGCCGACATCACCTGTCCGTCGCGCACCACTGTGTACTGGAAGTGGCTGGCGCATGCCACCGTCGAACTCTGTGACACGCCATCACCCTTCGCTATCCCGTGGTGGCGTGTCCTCAAAGAGGGCAAATTAAGTCAACACATGCCGGGTGGGGTTGCTCATCAGCGCGCATTATTGCAACGTGAAGGCGTGATACTGTAGCGGTTTTGTGCCTACGTGGCGTACAATAGCGTCAAGTTCCTCGGCATTTTGTCTGTGGTGCAGCGTTGCACCAGTCCAGCAAAGGAGAATGACTATGAGCACAGCGACGTGGCGCTACGACCGCATGACATGGCTACAAATCAAAGACGTACTCGCACGCACCCCACAACCCGTCGTGGCGATTCCATTTGGCGCAGTAGAGGATCATGGCCCGCATCTGCCCATTTCAACGGACAACGACATCCTCGAGTCTGTGCTGGCAGAGTGTGGACGGCGTGCCGGCGGCGATCTGCTGGTGACACCGACCATTCCCGTGGGACTCGACGAGCATCACATGGACTTCCCCGGCACACTCAGCGTCAGCATGGAGGTCTGTCTGGCCTATGTGTCACAAGTGGCCATCTCCGTGGCCCGCCACGGCTTTACGCATATTCTAATTGTCAATGGCCACGGCTCTAACCAGGCCATTTGTGAGCTAGCCGCACGCAAATGTGTGCTCGAGACCGGGGCGATTTGTGCCAATACTACCGTTAATGCAGCCGTACACCCAGCTCTCGTGGCCGACGTGCTCGACAGTCAGCGCAAGGGCGGGTGGGGTAGTGTGGCACATGCGTGTGAGTACGAGACAGCCATGATGCTCCACAGCTTCCCTGAACTCGTACAGATGGATAAGGCGTATCGCGACATGGGACAACTCAAGCTCAAATACTTCAACTGGGATCATCCCGAACCGAGTGCGTTTAGCTATCAGGCGTGGTGGAGCTCATTTTCCAAAGAGGGGATTTGTGGCGATGCAGCGGTAGCCACCGCCGAATTCGGCAAGGTGATGTTCGAGACAACGGTAACGCGCTTTGTGGAGATGGTGCGCGAGTTTCAGACCATTGAGAATCGCCCGCGCGTCGATCATCATTAACCCGTCAATGGATATGCAGCCATAGAGGATACTCCGATGCCTACATTCACCGCCACCCTCACCAAACACGGCACCTCGGCCGTCATCATCATCCCGTTTGCGCCGGCCATCATCTGGGGCGAACGCCCGCGCTACCACATCACCGGTACCGTCAACACCATCGCCGTGCGTGGTGCGTTGACCCCAAGTGACAGTAGCTATATGCTCAAACTCGGGCCTGCCTGGCTCCGTGATTGTGGCATCAACCTCGGCAGTGATGTCACCGTGACCCTTGATCTTGAGGGGCCACACGAGGACAACGTGGCTGATGACATCGTCGCCGCCCTCAAGGCTAATCCTGTCGCCAAGGCCTTTTTTGATGGATTACCGACCTTTTATCGCAAAAAGTACCTGCGCTGGATTGACGGCACCAAGGGCAAGCCCGATGTACGCGCCCAACGCATCGCCGAGATGATTACCCTGCTTGCCGCCGGGCAACGCGAACGATAGACAGGATATAGTCACATGCGCAAACTGAAAATCCAACTCCAACTCAGCGCCGATGGCTACATGGCCGGCCCCGACGGCCAAATGGATTGGGTCAATCATAACTAGAGTGATGATCTCAATCAGTACGTCAGTGATTTGACCAAGACCATCGACTGCATCGTGCTTGGGCATAATTTGGCCAAGGGATTCATCCCGTATTGGGCCGCCAACCCCGACCAACCCGGTGCCGAGGTCTTCAATCACACCGCCAAGGTCGTCTGTAGCCGACAACTTACGACCTCGCCATGGCCCAACACCACCATCGCTTTGTACGCCGCCGCTGCACCGTTTTGGTATATCGCCGGCAAACGCATCAAAAAGATGCTGAGCATGCGCATGGTGCCATTGCTCTCCGTATTCGCTGCGTTTTCGTTCATTATCATGATGTTCAATTTACCGCTCCCGGGTGGCACAACCGGCCACGCAACGGGGGCGGCCATTGCCGCCATCGTCCTCGGGCCATGGGGGTCCATTCTCGCAGTATCAATTGCACTCGCCATTCAAGCCATCTTCTTCGGTGATGGTGGTATTCTGGCCATCGGCGCCAATAGTTTCAACATCGCCGTCGTTGGTTCATTCGTGGCGATTTGGGTCTACAATGCTGTTGCAGGCAAGAGTGCCTTAACCGCATCACGGCGCGTCATTGCCGCTGGTTTAGCTGGGTATCTTTCAATCAACGCAGCCGCGTTCGTGACCGCCTTGCAGTTTGGTGTACAACCGATGTGGTTCACCGACGCCAACGGTGCGCCACTGTATGCGCCATACGGGCTCGATGTGGCTATTCCAGCCATGATGATTGGTCATATTGGCATCGCTGGTTTGGCCGAGATGTTCATCACTGCAGGCGTGGTCGCTTATTTACAACGTAGCGATGTAGCGCTCTTATCGCTGACCGCGCAGAAGGACGCTGAGTCCAAGGTAGATGGCACGTGGGCTGGTACACGCCGCTTGTGGGTCATGATTGCCTTGATGATGGTTCTATCGCCGCTCGGGTTACTTGCAGCCGGCACAGCCTGGGGTGAGTGGGGCGCCGAAGAGTTTGCTGACCCAGCAGCCCGTCAAGCCATCACCGAGGCATCATTAGGTGCTACCCCTCCGGTCGATAGCACACCTGAAGGGCTCTTGACATTGGGTTCATGGTTTGAGGCTCCAATTCCTGATTACGCTGTACCGTTTATCTCAAATGAGGTGGTTGGCTACATCTTTTCGGCAGTCATGGGCACCGGGTTAGTCATGCTCTGCTTCTTGCTGTACGGCGCAATCGCTGATCGATTCCGCAATAACAACGGCGCCACCAACTAAATACCCCGTCATTTTTCATCATCTACTCAATGGGGCGTTTGCACGCGTGCACGCCCCATTGTTGTCAATTATGGTTGTTCAAGGAGTTTTCCATGGGCGGTGAAGCACATCACGGCAAACGCCGTGGCAATTTCATTCAGCGGACGATTGATGCACTCACCGAGACGCTCGAACGCTCTCTGTACGCAGAGCAATTTTCCGAACAACGCGGTCTCCTGCAACAGCTCGATCCGCGCGTCAAGTTCGTTAGCATGCTCGGTCTGATTATCACGGCCGCCGCTGCACGCCACGTTTGGGTCGTAGCAGCCGTCGCCCTTTGTGCACTCTTTTTCGCCTTCATATCGCGCATTCCCATCATTAAGTCATTTGGCCCCATTTGGCTTGGTATGTTCATTTTTAGTGGGCTTATCGCCTTTCCTGCCATTTTTATTACACCAGGACCTACGCTTGCAACCGTACCGTGGCTACAATGGAACGTCAGTGCATATGGTCTACAGAGTGCGGTGTTTTTGTTGCTACGTTCTGAAGTCAGCATCACATTATCATTCTTGTTAATCATGACCACGCCATGGATGCATGTCCTCAAATCCATGCGCGTCATCGGCATCCCCACCTTGGTCGTGGTGATTTTGGGCATGACATACCGCTATATTTTTCTCATGCTACAATCAGCGAGCGACATGTTCGAGGCACGTCAAAGTCGCATGATTGGCAAATTACCCGACAAAGAAGCACGGCGATTGGCGGCAGCCACGGTTGGTGTCTTGCTCAGCAAGAGTTTTCAACTGGGCAATGATGTCTTTTTGGCCATGCAATCGCGTGGCTACCGCGGCGAGGTCTATACACTCGACGAATTTGCGTTGCGTCGCTCAGATTATGTTGCAATTCCATTCATGCTGTTGATAGTATGTACCGGGTTATGGTTTGGGTTGCAGTAGGCAGATGGAGTACAAACACATGGATACCATTTTTCACCTTCACAACGTCGTGTATGCCTACGCAAATACTGCTGACTCTCCCGCACTTAACGGCATCAGCATGCAGATTCAGCGCGGTCAACGAGTAGCAATTATGGGCGCTAATGGATCTGGCAAGTCCACACTATTGCGCATTCTGGACGGCCTGTATTTCGCTCAATCAGGCACCGTTGAGGCCTTCGGTCACACACTTGACGAAGCGCATTTAATGGATGAGGAGTACGCCTTGCCGTTCCGCAAACGCGTAGCATTCGTCTTCCAAAACCCCGACGTACAGCTTTTTAATCCGACCGTTTTCGACGAGGTCGCCTTCGGGCCATTACAACTCCGCTGGGATACCGCTACTATCCGGCAAAAGGTCAACGACGCACTCGACATACTCGAGATTAGTCACCTCAAAGAGCGTGCACCCCATCGCCTCTCGGGTGGTGAGAAGAAGCGTGTTGCCATCGCATCCGTCTTAGTCATCGACCCCGAGGTCATTTTGCTCGATGAGCCGACCGCAGCACTCGACCCCAAAAGCCAAAGTCGGGTCGTCGACTTTTTGGTCGGTTGGGCCAATACCGGCAAAACAGTCGTCGTGGCCACACACGATCTTGATACGGTACCCGATATTGCCGATGATGCGTATGTCTTCAAACAAGGACACATCATCGCACACGATACGCCGCGGGCCATTCTCGCCAACCACGAGATGCTCCTGAGCGCCAATCTCGTGCATGCGCACTATCATCTACACGATGGGCAAACACATAGTCATGCGCACATTCATGTCGGGCATCAACACGACCACTAAACACGCCATCAATGCCATACCAGCAGACATGCCGAACACGAAGTATCAGTGGTATGATATTCACGGACAACACAATAGAGATGGGTTTGCATGTCGTTACGTAGGATTCCCTGGTCGTGGATAATCGGACTTATCCTCATCGCCTTGGTTGTGACCTTGGCCGTCTATAATCGTGCTGATCTCAGCGAGGCCATTCACCTCCTGCAGACTACCGAACCACTCTGGGTGGCCGTAGCGTTTACCATGATTGTGCTCGGATTCGTATGTGCCGGTTGGATATATGGTTCTGTTCTTTCGATGCTCAATCACCGCGAGACGATGGTGTGGTTGATTGGCACCGCTTTGGTTGGCATTCTCCTCAATCAAGCGGTACCCATGGGCAGTGTGGCTGCGTATGCGTTTTTGGTTGCTGCACTTCGTAATCGCGGATTCCCCGCGAGTAGTGTGGCTGTTGTCGCCGGTACCGAACTCCTCAGCTGGAACGGGGCAGCATTACTGATGTTTAGTGCCGGGTTGCTGTACTTAACCTTGACGGCTGATTTTACTGCGACCACACCCATCATCACCGCAGTCATCATTACCTCCGGTGTGGCAACGTTTCTGGCCATTGTGGCTACCCGACCCGCCGAGAGCGTTGCACGTTGGCTTCACCAACTCCGCCATGGATTGATGCGCTTGGGCGTTGAGTGGAACACGCAATCACTCGAATTATTAATCGAGGAGATCGCCAAGAGTCGGGCCATCTTTGCCGCCCAACCCAGTAAATTTGGACGTATTATCGCCTTACAAATGAGCATCTTTGTTTGTCATGCAGTGGCACTTAACGCCCTGCTCTACGGGATGCGGATTGATGTACCGTTTTGGAATGTCCTTGCCGCCTATGGCATGTCGCTGATTGTCAGCTTGTTTACGATTTTGCCCGGTGGCGGTGGTGCCGTCGAAGCAGCGTTGTCGTTTTCGTTGCATCTTCAAGGCGTACCCGTTCACGCTGCCCTTGGGTCGGCTATTTTGTTTCGCCTACTGAGCTTTTGGATGATGTTGCCAATCGGCGCCATCTTCTACCGATTACTGACCAAACCTGTTTCTGCGGAGGATTCACGATGACAGCACTAGGTATTATCATCTCCATCTTGGCGGCTGGCTTTTTTGCAGCGATTGGCGTGGGCGTTGTTGCGGGAATTCAATACACCGTGCGCAATCGCATGCTACCGCGCTTCGTTATCATGGGGAACCGGCGCACCACACGCATATTTAGCGTGCTCTACGTCATCGTACTCGCCGCCCTTCCGGCGTCACTTGCTATCTACACCGCATGGCAAATTATCACCATGGTGCGCGCCGTCGAATAACACCTGCTAGGCATCAGGCGCACGCCACGACCGGTCTATCCACAGCAAGGTTGTGGCTAAATCCACGTTTCGAGCAAATTCAACCAGATACGGCATGCGATCAATCGCGTCAAGCTCAAGATTCATCTGCGCAGGATAGGCCGGGTTGAGTCGCCAATATCGGTCATGCAAAAATTGCTGACATTGATAGTCGACCACACCCATTACGCCATTAATCAAAATACTCACCAACGGGCGCGCCCATTGCGCATACCCCCAATCAAGACGGTCCCCATCAATGTACCGCAACGATTGCCCCACGCCCATGGAACAGAGCGCGATATCGTTGAGCGCCGGCGGGGTGGGTTGCTTGCGCGTATCAAGCGCATGTGCCAGCGCCGCCACACTCGGGTTGTTGGCTACCACCCCGCCATCAATGTACCCCTCATATGCGGGAAAGTAGGTCGGCGCAGCGCTGGTGTACATGGCCACCTTGTACGCTGGCACCTCACGGTCGCCATAGACGCCGCCCATGTTCGAAAAAAACTTCGCCGCCCATCGCCGACGCTGCGGATTGGGCGACGCATTATCAAGATCAAATGCTGGAATTAAGACGTTTTTCTTGAGCTGTCCGAGCGTCGTATCACCGAATATACGCCGTAATTCTTGTTCGAGCCCGCGATTGTCGTAGTTGGCACCCACCATGTTGCCCAGATCGAGCATATCATCGGCCCACGAATCACGGAAGATGGTTGACGCCTTACCCTCATATAACTGACGTAGCTCACGCGGATGCATGCCGTGCGCTAATCCGAGTGCGATAATCCCACCCGTTGATGTCCCCGCGATGACGTCCGCATCCGCAACAAAACGCGGGAACTCCTCGAGAATACGCTCGATCAGTACCAACGTCATCACCCCGAGAATCCCACCGCCGTCAAATGCGAGAATGCGATAGCGACGCATGCCTGCTCCTACGATAATCGACGCCAGCTCCGCCCAGATGCCCCAATAAATTCATGGGATGCATCAGGTCCCCAACTCCCACCCACATATTCGTGAATCGGTGAATTAAGCATCTGCCATCCCTCAATAATCGGGTTAATCAGTGACCATGATGTCTCCACCTCGTCACTGCGGGTAAACAGCGTTGAATCGCCGATCATGGCATCAAGCAAAAGACGCTCGTATGCTTCAGGCGATTCACCACCAAAGGCATCCACATAATTGAAGTTCATCGTCACTGGACGGATATCGTTGGCTTGGCCCGGCACCTTCGAATTAAAGCGCAACGCCACACCTTCGTTCGGTTGAATGCGAATCGAAAGCTCGTTGGGTGCGGATCGCGACATCGGTCCATCTTGAAAGAGCATCAACGGCGCACTGCGAAACGTCACCGAAATCTCGCTGGCACGTACTGGCATGCGCTTGCCAGTGCGTAAAAAGAACGGTACACCAGCCCACCGCCAACTCTCAATTTCAAACCGCATCGCTACGTAGGTCTCTGTGGTCGAGTCGGGCTGAACTCCCGTCTCGTTCAGATAGGCAGGAGCCGTACCCGGACCAGCCGTATACCGTCCACGCACCGTATGCCGGTTCACTTCGTGTGCAGGGATGGGTCGTACCGCACGCAACACTTTGACCTTCTCGTCACGTACTGCATCCGCACTCGCACCACCGACCGGCGGTTCCATCGCCGTCAACGACAAGAGTTGCATCATGTGGTTTTGCACCATGTCGCGAATGGCGCCGGCTTGTTCGTAGTAGCCACCTCGCCCCTCAACACCAATTTGCTCCGCCACGGTAATCTGCACATGATCAATATACCGCCGATTCCACAACGGCTCAAAAATGCCATTGGCAAACCGGAGCACTAACAGGTTTTGTACGGTCTCTTTGCCCAAATAATGGTCAATACGATATATCTGACGCTCATCAAAGACTTCATGCAGTACATTGTTCAGATGCAACGCGCTGGCCAAATCATGGCCAAAGGGCTTCTCGACAATGATACGCGTCCATCCTCCCTGCGCCGAGTTCGCCAATCCAGCTGCTCCCAGATTGCGAATGATATCCTCATAGGATTCCGGCGGCGTTGCCAAATAAAACAACCGATTGCCCGCCGTACCACTATGTGTATCAATGTCGTCTAGTTGTTGTGCGAGTGCCTGATACCCCTCGACATCCTCGAACGTGGACCGGATATAGCTGATTCGCTGCGCAAATTCGTGCCACATTGACTCGGCCATTGTCACGCGCGAGTGTTTATTCCCCTCGTCGAACAACAACGTGCGAAAGTAGTCGTCACTCCAATCACGACGTGCAAACCCAAGAATGGTGATGTTGTTGTGCAGGAGTCCCTCACGCCGCAAATTATAGAGTGCAGGCACGAGTTTACGACGTGTTAGGTCGCCCGTTGCACCAAAAATAACAATCGTACACGAATCGGACGTGCGTGTATGCAACACGCGTTCGGTCGTACGCATTGACATAGGTCATCCCTTCTTGTGTCACGGAGCATCCGGTGTCATCGTCGGGAGTACCACGCTGTCTACCCGTTGATTAAATGGTAACGGTGGATCAGGAATCGGTGCACGATATAATGTACCACCATTAATAAAGTAGAGAATAGGCCGCGCCTGATTCTCGTCAATCACCATTGCCGTCAAATTATCGAGCGTTATCTCACTGTCAGTCGGCACCGTGATTTGTTGAATAAATCGCCCGGTACGCTTCTCGATTTGGATGATACGCCCAAAATAATTATCCAGAATAAAGAACGAACCAGACTCTGCATCACCCGTCACCACAAGTCGGGCCGCAGATTGAAGTGGCGGCGTAATGTCCGCAATCGGTAATGACTTTTCGTACCCTCGCTGGCCATCCTGATTGTCGCGCATGTATTGGATGGTCCCGTTAGGCATCAACAGATAGATGCGGCCATCAATGCCCATATCTATGGCTGTCTCCAAAATTTGGCCACCGTCGTTTTGAATCCACGGCTCAGGAAAATCACCAAACTGCGTCGACAGATAGCGCAAAATGTTCGCCGGCGTCACACCCCACAGATACAAGTTACCGTTGAACGTCTGCACACGCATCGCCCGCCCACTCGTACTCCATTCAAGACTACCCGCCAAAATACTGTAATTCCAGTCGTTGCCGTTCCGGAACATGTAGATGAATGGACCGTTATCGATACTCTGTGCCACCGCAATCACACTATCAAAACGCCATGCGATATCGTGAACACGTGCAATTTGCAAATCACCAATCTGACTGTTCGGCCGAAGGACAACGTTCGGGCTCCCGCCATCACGCGACACTTGATACAACACCCCCGCATTTCCATCAAGTAGATAGATTTGTGAGAAGTTAAATGAATTCTCCACCGTGCTTGCCGGTGGGGGTACTACTACATTCGTAAACACACCACCTTGTATCGGATGCGTGGCTACCGCAGTAATATCCGTCAAAAACGACCGTCGCTGCGTGATGACTTCGGCCTTCTCAATACGGGTGACCATCGTCAAATACCGCTGGCGATTGCTCGTAGTTGCCGTGATAATCCCCGTCTGCTCGAGATCAACCAACATCGTCCGCGCCACTTCAATGCGTTGTACCGCCTCTTGTTCATCCACTGATTCGTAGATGGACTGCACGGCCGTTTCAGCATTCTTGAGGCTGTTCTCTCCACGTTGCAGACGATTCTCACGTGCCACGTTTGTCCCATAAAAAAACATCACCGCTATCAACGCAATCATTGCCGTAAACATGGCCCATGGGAACGGCGGTGCCTGTTTACGATACGAAAGCGACAATCCAGCCGAACGCTTGACCGCTTGCATCCGCCGATTGCTGTTATTGCGCCGCGGTATCCAGCGCCACGAAAAGATGTTCTGTGCCAACGAACCAAGCAGCTCGCCATAGCGGATTGGCTCAGTAATCTGTGTGCGATACCGCACCTGACCTGCATAATTCGTATCAACTGGCGTGACTGGCACCTCTACCTGGGTCGCATCAATGACACGTACCGATCCACGCTCCGTGGCAGGTGCCTTTTCGCGCCGAGCCATCCGAGCGGCCTGCACCTCAATATCATCACCCATATCAATGGGGGCAGGATTCGGCATAGGGTCGGGGAGATATGGCACCTCTGGTGGCTTACGCGTCACTCGTTGTTGCTCATTACGCAACGTCATCCGCCAACGACCCATTGACTGCGTAAAGCGTGACTCTTCGCGACCAAATAGCACTCCTCGCCCCCACGCCACCACGCGATGTATCCACAGGCTCGTGCTATCCGTGGCAAACATCAGTTGTTGCGTGATACTCGAAAACCCGCCAGTGCGTGCCGTCGGCGTCTCGATAACCGGCTCCTCAACACGAATAACGACCCCACACGCCGACATGATTGCGTGTTGTTCGCAGAGTTGACGCAACTGCAATACCATCTGGGATGGTGTGGATTGTGTCAGTACGTCTATCGCTTTCGGCTTCGTCAGCACACTCGCCATGCTACTAGTGACCAGTACGAGACTATCACCGATGTGCAGCTGGTCCCGATAAAACTCAGGCTCTACCGATAGACTCCCACCTAATAAGTTGGTACTGACTCCCGTCAAACTTCCCACACGATTTTGATTGTTTCGCCATGTCATATCAATTGGAATGGCCCGGAATTCACCTTGATGGTGCAAGTAGAGTTGTGTCGGTAATATTTGTGCCACAAACAAATCTTGGCCCTTGATGACCAAGGCACTCATTCCCAGTACGCACCGCCGGGCCACCGGCAAACTCACGTTGTATTCATAAAGCGCATGATTGGTTGCCACAATCGCACGTCGTAACGATGATTGCACGCTAAATGAATCATTCTCATAAAATGCTTTTCGCATGGCACGCATGACCAGCTGAAGCGCAGTACGTTGCTTGGCGAGATCGCCACTTCCCTCAAGCAGGACGAATAACTCGCCTTTGTGTGCTTCAATTGACGCACTGTCATGCGCCACACACTGTAATAATGTGTCAGCAATAATGGCGTCGTCGTTTTGACTTACGCTAAATTGAAGATGTCGTGAGCTCGTGCGCACGCGTGGCACCTCTTTTGCGGGTATCTTCTGCAAATTATACCATCTCAGATGGCGTATTCGTGATTATTCTGCTTCATCTGTTTTTCATGTATCTGTGATATGGTCTCATGTGGTACATCACGTTTAGTACCCACCCCTCAAAACTCAACAGATTGTATAATTTATCTGTTGTCGATTCATTCAGCCGTTGTGTTTATAGCGTATAATCGTGATTACGATGATGTTCACGGTCATTACCGCAAAGCAGAGGTTCTTCTATGCGTCAGAAGTTGTTCGTTTTCGGATTGATTCTCTCGCTACTCGTGGCATGTAGCACACCAAGTAGCAACCAAGACAGTAATGCCACACCGACACCCCGACCACCTGCACCAGCCCTTGAGAAGCAAACCTACACTGTTGAAGTTGGTGAAGTGGTCGACCAAATAAAAGTAAGTGGTACGGTCGCTGCGCTCAAACAGCAAGAGCTTTCATTTGAACAAAACGGCTTCGTCAAAATCGTTAACGTGCAACGCAACGACGTCATCACCGCTGGTACGGTCATCGCCGAACTCGACTTGGGCGATCTGCCCAATCAGTTGCGCCAGGCTGAAGTGAACTACACCCAGGTCAAAATCCAATATGACCGTAGTGCCACACAACGCGACTTATCGCGTCAACGTGCTGCGCTCGACTTGGCTGAAGCACAAGCACGACTTGATCGCCTCAAAACGCCCAAATCTGCTGATATCGCGTCTGCCAAAGTCAACCTCGAAAGTGCGAAAGCCAACCTGAGTAGCGTCACTGCCTCAACAGCCATTGACATCGAAACTGCCCAAATCGCACTCAACGAGGCTACGCGCAACTTGCCGCTCATCCAAGAGGCGTTCTCACAAGCCCTCTACGATTGGGACGGTGTCAAAAATGACAAAAAGCACCCGCAATACGATCAACGCCGACAAGCGTATATCACCGCCCAAAACAACCTCGACCGCGGTACTGCGGCAATGAGTACTGCCAATCAACAACTCCAAACAGCCAAAGCAGTACGTCAACCACTGATTGAAGCCGCCCAAGCCAATCTCGAGCGCGCCCAAATCGCTTACGATATGTTGGTAAAGAATCCTGATGCCGACGAAATAGCCAGCGCTGAGCGTGCAGTGAAACGTGCCGAACTCGCCGTCCAAGAGGCCTCACAAACCGGCGATCCTGAACTCGAAAAAGCACTCTCCGCTGCCGAGTTACAACTGGAGAACATCAAAAAGGCGATTGCATCCGGTCAACTTGTGGCACCATTTGATGGTATCGTGGCCGAAATTGGCACGGCACCCGGCAAGTCCGTTGAAGCATATCGCCCCGTCATCACTGTCATTAACGATACCGACAAAGAAATCCTCGTCCAGAATGTGTCCACCGAAGATGCAGCACGCATCGGCGTGGGCATGAATGTCGAGATTTTCTTTGCACGCGCACCGGCCGTTTCGGTACCGGGTACAATCGTCAAACTTCCGACCAAAGCGACGTCATCAGCCTCAACCATCAATGCGGATCCTGCCTACCATATTTCGTTCGATTTGCCGCGCGACTTGACGGTAGATGTCGGTGACTTGGCACAAATCGTCATCACACTCAAACGGGAGCCTGCGACGCTCTGGTTACCACCACAAGCCGTGCGCACATTTGAAGGCCGACGCTTTGTGGTAATCAAGGATGGTGATCGCCAGCGTCGTCAAGACGTCCGCCTTGGTATCGTGAGTAGCGAACGTGTCGAGATTCTCGAGGGCCTGAACGAAGGCGATATCGTGGTTGGTCAATAAAACCACCTGAGGAGCGGACCCATGGCAACTAAATCAATCGACTCAGCCGCCAGCCGCCCTCGCCGTGCCCTTGGAAGCTCGCCATGGGCGTGGCTGACTGGCATGGTCGTAGTGGTGGGACGCCGGCTCTGGAGCAACTTATCCCTCATCTTGGCGATTGCGGCAGGCTTTACTGTCGCCGTCGCCATCGTGGTGAGCATCCCCGTCTACGCCGAGGCGGTCGGTTATCGTATTCTGCGTGATGAACTCAGTAGTCCACTCAACGGTACACGACGCCCACCATTTGCGTTTATGTATCGCTATCTCGGTAGTATTTCTGGTAACACCAACACCCAAAAACTCGAAGCCATCAACACCTACTTCGCAAACGACGTTGCGAGCAAATTGGGGCTCGACATCACCAATCAAACGCGCTACATCGCAACCGACAAAATCCCACTCCAACTCACCGCCGAAGGGGGTGGTCAACCACTCGGCTGGATTTCGATTGCCTATGCCCAAAACCTCGTTGACCACATCGATTTGCTCGATGGACGCATGCCCGAAGTGACCACTACCGACGAACCGCTCGAAGTGCTGCTCTCCGCAGAATTCGCCTTCGGACTCGGGTTACAACCAGGCGAAATCTACTACGTTTTTGCCCAGCGCGAAGCCCCCGAAAAGAGCATGATACCCGTGCGCATCAGCGGCATATGGCAACCCAAAGATGCCGCATCTGAATACTGGTTCTATGCCCCCGAGGTCCTGCGTGAGACACTCTTCACCACCGAAGAAGCGTTTACCCAGCATGTCGTAGCCGCCAATCCTGAACCTATTAATGTGGCGGTCTGGTACCTCGTTGCCGACGGGAGCGTCATTCGCTCAAGCGATGTGCCAGCATTTGGCGGACGCATTGATCGCACCTTGTCAGAATCGAACAAAATTCTCGAGGGGATGCGCCTTGATGTCTCTCCGCTTGATGCACTCGTGCGCCATATTGCCCGTGTCAAGCAACTCACCGCCATCTTGACCATCTTTAGCATTCCCGTGCTCGGCTTAATCGCCTATTTCGTGGTCTTGGTTGCCGGGCTCGTCGTACAGCGCCAGAGCAACGAAATTGCGGTGCTCCGTAGCCGCGGGGCATCTCGTAGCCAAATCATGGGGATTTACTTCATCGAATGGATGATTATCGGCGCCGCCGCAATTAGCGTGGGGGTGCTGTTGGGGCAGGTCTCTGCCCTGTTTATGACGTGGACACGCTCATTCCTCGACTTTCAACCGGTTGATCCTCTACCGATTGGTATGTCACAAGATGCGTGGACACGCGCCTTCCAAATCGTCATTTTCATGCTGATTGCAGCACTGATTCCTGCATTCATCACCTCGCGCTTTACGATTGTCTCCTTCAAAAGCGAGCGGGCACGTGCTTCAGCGAAGCCGTTTTGGCAACGTGCCTACCTCGACGTACTGATGCTCATCCCCATCGGGTATGGCTGGTGGCTCCTGCGTCAACAAGGATCGCTCGGTTCAATTAGTGGGCCTGGTTTGAGCGACCCATTCAACAATCCGCTACTCTTGATTGCCCCGAGTCTATTTATTTTTGCGACGGCCCTGATTACCGTGCGCTTTTTCCCCATCTTCATGCGTATTCTCGAATTCATCGCCAGTCGACTCCCCGGTATCGCTACCGTCACTGCGCTGCGGTATCTCGCACGCACACCAAGCGCATACTCTGGTCCCATTCTGCTCCTTATTATCACACTCAGCTTGGCCGGCTTTACCGCTTCGATGGCCAAATCACTCGACCAGAACCTCCTCGAGCGGAATCACTTTATTGCAGGCGGTGATGCCAAGTTATTTGACATGGGCCAATCATCCAGTGGTGGTGGCGGCGGCGCCCCAGGTGGCATGCAAAGCGGTATTGACGCAATTGTCACTGATCCCGGCGAAAGCAAACTCACCGGTCCCAAGTACTTCTTCTTGCCTGTTCAGGACTACCTGACTATCGACGGGGTAGCGCATGCTACGCGTGTAGGGAACAGCAAAGTCTCAGTGATTATCAACAACAACTCAATCGATGCGCAGTACTTCGGCATCGATCGCCTCGACTTCCCTAATGTGGCCTACTGGCGTGAGGATTTTTCTGATCAGCCGTTGGGGACCCTGATGAACTTACTCGCCGAAGATGAGGGTGCCGTGCTCGTTCAGCGCGAGTTCGCCAAGAACCTCAATCTGCGCGTCGGCGATAACTTCATTATCCGCATGAATAATCTCGATGCCACCTACAGTGTACCGGTGGTGGTGGCTGGGTTCATCGATCTCTTCCCTACCGCCTATCCCTCTGAAGGGCCACCAATCATCGGCAATCTGGAGTATTCGTTCGACATGCAGGGTGGCATGTACCCATACGACGTATGGCTACGGCTCAAAGACGGTACTACCGTGAACGATGATGATATTTATCGTGGTACGGTGACCACCGGCATGAAAGTCTTCATTCGTGAGTTCGCGCCCGAAGTGATTACCAACGAGCGCATTCGCCCCGAACGCCAAGGATTCTTCGGACTCCTGTCTGTCGGTTTTGTTGCTGCCGCCTTTTTGTCGATGCTCGGATTTTTGTTCTACTCCATCTTGGCGTTCCAACGCCGATTTGTTGAGCTCGGCATGCTCCGTGCCATCGGTCTTTCAACTGCGCAGCTCGGCACATTGCTGGCCATCGAACAGACGCTCATCATCGGCATGGCCATTGCTGCTGGCACGTTTGTCGGCGTTAGTTCGAGCCAGTTGTTTATTCCCTTCTTACAGCTCCCAAGCTACGAGCGCGATTTGTTCCCGCCGTTTGCCGTCAGCATCGCCACGGAGCAAATTCTGATTATCTATGCGGTTTTCATGGTCGTACTGGTCGCCACCGTACTCATCACGGTCGTCCTCCTGCGCCGCATGAAACTCTTCCAAGCCGTCAAACTCGGGGAGGCCATATGACAACAAACGATGCCATTGTCACCTGCGAAAATCTCATCAAGGTCTATCGAATTGATGACCTTGAGGTCATGGCCCTCCAAGGCCTCGACCTTACCATCCGCCGTGGCGAGGTGATGGCCTTGGTTGGATCGTCTGGATCCGGCAAGACAACGCTCCTCAACGTTATTGGTGGGCTAGATCGCCCCAACGCCGGCAAGCTCATCGTGGCCGACAACGACTTACTCAAACTCACCGACGGCTCCCTTGATGCCTATCGCCGGCAGTATGTTGGATTTATTTGGCAACAAAAGGCACGTAACCTCATCCCGTACCTCGATGTCGAACAAAACATCGAACTGCCCATGATCATGAGCGGCGTAGCTCCCCGTGCCCGCAAAGAGTGGATCAGCGAACTAATCGACGCCGTGCGCCTCAATCACCGTCGTGGTCACAAACTCGCCCAACTCTCGGGTGGTGAGCAACAACGCGTCGCCATTGCCATTGCCCTGGCCAATCGTCCGGCGCTTTTGCTCGGCGATGAGCCGACTGGTGAGCTTGACTCTCAAACGGCTGAGGTCGTCTTCAACATCTTCCACGAACTGAATCGGCGCTTTGCACTGACGGTCATCATCGTCTCGCACGATCCACACATCGCCCACTTCGTCAATCGTGTCGTGGCAATTCGTGATGGCAAAACCAGTAGCGAAACCGTCAAACGCATCGACATGGGTGGCGCCAATAGCCGCGACCCAGCCCACCTCGAAGAGCTCCATATGCTCGACTCGGCTGGGCGCTTGCAAATCCCCAAAGAAGTTCGCCAAAAATACGGCATCGGCAACCGTATTGTGTTGGAAGAGCAAGACGAAGGCATCTTCATTAAACCCCCAATCAACGCCGCCGTCGATGCACTTGATGCCGAACGCGCAAAGCGCTTGACAGAGGCTGATGCCCCTCCCGAACTCAAAACCAGCCGATTTGACCGCATGATGAGTGCATTGCGGAGGAAGATAAAATGAGCGTTGCCAACATTCCTGCCGTCCGCGTCGTTGATGCGGTGCGTGCCTACAGCGTCAATAACGAACAAATTCTCGCATTACGTGGCGTCAACCTCAGCATCGAACGCGGTACGTTCACGGCGTTCATGGGTCGGTCAGGATCTGGCAAAACGACCCTACTGAACATGATTGGCGGTCTTGATTCACCGACCTCCGGGCGCATCGAGTTCCTTGGCCAAAATACCGCCAAGCTCTCGCAGGATGAACTCACCCTCATTCGCCGCACTCAAATCGGCTTCATCTTTCAGGCCTTCGCGCTTTTGCCCATTCTCTCGGCCTGGGAGAACGTTGAGTTGCCCCTACGCATCAACGGTATAAAGTCAAGCAAGGAGCGCCGCGAACGCGCATACGAAGCGCTGACGCTCGTCGGACTTGAAAAATGGGCCGACCACCGTCCATCCGAAATGTCTGGTGGTCAGCAACAGCGCGTCGCCATCGCACGCGCCCTCGTGACGCGCCCACCCATCCTCATCGCTGACGAGCCTACCGGTGAGCTCGACTCAACAACCGGCAAAAACCTGCTGACCCTGATGCGCAACATCGTCAAAAGCGAAGGGGTGACCCTTATCATGGCTACCCACGACCAAAGCGTCCATAACTTCGCCGATATCATTCACCATATGCGCGATGGTCAAGTCTACGAATCAGTGACCGGCAAATTTGACACGGCTGATCAACCCGTCTAAACGCATCCACACATACAAACGGGGTGGGCGACGCATGTCGCCCACCCCGTTTGTATGCGATTTAGTCCGCAAATGGTGGTCGTGTATACCCCACACCAAACGGCTCCTCGGGGCGACTCCACTCACCCACCAATGCCCGCCGTAACGGCGTTGTCCGTGCCAAAAACTCAGGATTGTTACGGCTACGATCCGACGGAATTAACCAGGGTGGCGCATAGACGATGTGCATCGTATGTCGATCAAAATCACGCTCATTGCGCCCCGTACGGTGAAACACACCCTGATGGAACAGCAATGCCGTACCCGGTTTGCCACAGATGACATCCCGAATCGGTAAATCATCGTCATCGGGAATAATCGGCTTGGGCCACGGCGTCATGTGATTATGACTCCCAGGAATCATCACCATGTTGCCCATGCCGTCTTCGCTCTGGTCCGTCAAATAATATCCCACACGCAACTGCATCAACGGCGTTTGTGTGCCTGCCAAACGCCGAAACTCGTATACACCCGATCCATCCTGATGATATCCACCTGCCTTGGTGTGTGCCGGTTGGACGGTAGCCCACGTGCTTTGAAGAATAAAGTAATCGCCCATCAACGCCCGTATTTTTGGCAAAATCGCCGGGTGATCAATCAACGCCTCAATCGCCGGCTCCGTCTCGTACAAGTGCCCCAACTGCCGCCATTCACCCTTAGGATACTGGTCATGGGCCCGGCGTGACGCCGCCAACACCCCAGCAACCTCGTCGGGCGATAACGCATCAGGAATCACCAAATACCCGAACGTATCAAACATAAACCGCTCACGAGCCGTCATGGCTCCTGGTGCCGCCAAAGGAATCATCATCGACCTCCTGCGCTACTTGTACGATACTCTGGGACATTCGCATCATACCACGACATCATGCAACATGGATTATCACCACCTATAAAAACGCTCACCGGCAATCTGCCCATCAATAGCCGACATTTCGCCCAAATGATACTGCGTATGCCCATACAGGTGTTTAAGCACATACGCACCTTTGGTCATACTCCCCATGTATTCAATCGTACTCGTCACTTCGTCGGGTGCCAAATCCGCATACGTCGCATAGACCGCTCGCACCTCATCCGCGTGAAACGGCACCGTCATATCCCAATTGGTCACGTACTGTCGCACGGTGGCTGTCTGCGCCGCTACCGCCCGACCATACGCCGCCAACGCAGCGATGTCAATCAGCTTGCTCAACGTCGTCACATCAGCGCTACTCATTCCAAAGCCATCACCGGTATAGGGCAAACCCATGCGCGCATTCCAATGGCCCGTCGTCAATACTTGCTGCGTCGGCACGACAAAGCGCGAGATACAGGCATCTTCGCTGCGAATCGAGTGCCAAATACTCCAAACCATCGAGTTCATGTCGGCGTGTGGGCGCATACGTAAGCGGGTGGCAGGCACTTTCGCCAAAATCGCCTGCATCTCTGCATGCACACTTGCATGCCCTTGTAATACGAGTTGTATATCCATTTCGCACCTCCTTTTACTATCGTAGCACCACTAACCGCTCAATCATCATCTTCTGCGCTGCCCGCCCCTCAGGTGTCGGCAACAACATGAACGCATGCATACACCCGTCAAACTCTTGGTATTCGTGCAACACACCTGCTGCCGTAGCTTTTGCCTGAAACGCGCGACAATCCGGCACGAACAACTCAACCCCACCCACAATCATCGTCATCGGCGGCAAATCCGTCAAATCCGCATACAACGGACTTACCCATGCGTCATGCACATCTCGATTGCCCGCCCACATCTGCCCCAACATGCGCAACCCAGGCGCACTAATCACCAAATCACCCGCTTCGTACTGCGGGATATCCGGATGATCCATCGATACATCCAACCACGGCGACATCAGGATCAATCCCTGTGCTGGCTGCATCTGACGCTCGCGCATCGCAACAGCAAGCGCAACGGCCAACCCACCACCAGCAGAATCCCCGGCCAACACCACCTCACCACCCTGTTGCACCTGGTGAATCACATCAAGCAACGCCAGGATCGCATCATCTACCGTATATTGCGGCAGACGTGGGTAGACAGGTACGACTATCCGCACACCACTTTGCGTCGCAATCGCATCGAGCATCTGCCAATGACCGCTACTCGGTGCAAATAAATACGCCCCGCCATGCAAGTACACCACCGTTTGCGCTGATTGCTCATGTGTCGGTGACATTGTGATGACCTGCAATCCGCCGATATACTCCTCGTGTACGGTACTCTGCCAACGCATCTTTGGCAGTTGGTATGGCACGCCTTGTTGTTGCCGGACTGATTCGATTTGTGTACGCAGCCGTGCGTCATCCACGAACATGCGCTTAAGCCCGGTGGTACGCAGAATGACGTGCATCAGTTGTGCGGCACCCGATAATTTCGTCGTCATACCCATTCTCACCTATCTCAATTCGGTCGTTGTGCCGGCCACACCCGATCCACCGCACTGACAATTGGGGTGCGGTCACAGATCTCCGGCAAATATTTGTCAAACATCTGCATGACCTGGTGCGCCTCAACCTGGCAATACAGCCGCAAATAGATGCCCGGTTGTGCAGGCGTACGCATCACCACATCAATCGACCCGAGTTGCCGCGCTCCCTGGATATGCGTGCGCACATCGACCGACTGCACATCGGACCATCTTGCAATACGCACGCGACCTCGCCACACTCCCTGCTCATCAAAACGCCAATCAGGGAGCATTGGCCACGTCACCCACAGCAGTACCGCCATCAGACCCGCGCTCAACAGCACTGACGCCCATGTAGCACTATCACGCGTCAGGACAAAAAGTACCATCATCACCCCGATCGTCCCCCACGCCCAACGACGATTCTGGCGCAGTGTAATGGTCGGTGTTTGTGCCATCATGCACCTTCTTTTGGTATTTCCCTCTCGTTCGTATCACTAGCATACCACCAATCAGCCCATCATTCAGGCTTATGCACCTCGACGAAGTGCGCAAGAATTGTATAGTAATTCGGCAGAAAAAATCGCTATAATGCAACGTGCATCACTGTGAATGAGGAGTCGGGCGCATGCGACTACAGGATACCCTCCGACTAATCGGATTAGCGTTGCTCTGGAGTTTTTCCTTTTTGTTTATCCGAGCATCCGTTGACGCATTCGGCGCTGCAGGCGTGGTCATCATGCGCGTTGGTATCGCAGCGATTGTTTTACACGCAGTCGCACGCATCACCCACCAGTCACTCGGCTGGCAAACGCATTGGCGCCACTACCTTGTCCTCGGATTATTCCAGACTGCCCTGCCGTTTTTTTGTTTGCACTCGCCATCAAAGACATCGGCGCGTCGCTTGGCTCAATCATCAATGCCACCAGTCCACTCTTTGGCCTCATCATCGCCATCGCAATCGGTGACGAATCCCCACGCTGGCAACGTATCCTCGGCAGTGCGCTCGGCATCACCGGTGTCGTCGCATTGGTTGGCATTGATTCACCCACAAATGCAACTGGTCATCTCCCCGCCATCCTCCTCGGGCTCGGCGCTACCATCTCATACGGCATCGCCAGCAACTATACCCGTCGATATGTACGCAACGCACCAGCACTCGGCATGGCCACCTATAGTCAGACCTTCGCCACAATCATGATGATTCCACTGCTCTGGTATAACCCGGTCAGCGCACCTGTCACGCTCAACGCCGTGTTGGCTGTTATCGCCCTTGGAGCATTATCAACTGGACTCGCATATTTGCTCTTCTTTCGCCTGGTGGTCGATGTCGGGCCAGCCGCCTCGCTGGCCGTCACATTTCTCATACCGCTCGGCGCCATGACATGGGGAGCGCTGTTTTTGGCCGAAACCATCACCATCACCATGATTATCGGCTGCATTCTCGTCTTTATCGGTACCTTGTTGACCGTTTATCAACCCGCCATACGCCTAGCACCCTTGGAGCATTAGGCAAACCTCGGCGAGTATCACGCATCTATCATTTGAAGTCATCAGCGATAATTGATGCAAACGCAACCCAAAGGAGTCAATTATCTCATGCAGTACACCAAACTCGGCCACACCGGCCTCGATGTCTCGCGTATTTGTCTCGGTTGTATGGGCTTCGGCGACGCCAATCGCTGGCTCCACAAATGGGTCCTCAACGAGGCCGATAGCCGCGTCATCATCAAACATGCCATCGACGTGGGCGTCAACTTCTTCGATACCGCCAATGTCTACTCACTCGGCGTCAGCGAAGAAATTCTCGGCCGCGCCGTGCGTGACTACGCCCAACGCGACCAGATCGTCGTCGCCACCAAAGTCCACGGCAAAATGCACGACGGCCCCAATGGCGCCGGCCTCTCGCGCAAAGCCATTCTGAGCGAAATCGACAAAAGCCTGCAACGCCTCGGTATGGACTACGTCGATCTCTACATCATCCACCGCTGGGACTACAACACCCCCATCGAAGAGACGATGGAGGCGCTCAATGACGTCGTCCGCGCTGGCAAAGCACGCTATATCGGCGCCTCAGCCATGTACGCCTGGCAATTCCAAAAGGCCTTGTTTACCTCCGAAAAACACGGCTGGGCCCGCTTTGTCTCGATGCAAAACCACCACAACCTCATCTACCGCGAAGAAGAGCGCGAGATGCTCCCGCTCTGCCGCGATGCCCGCATCGCTACCACCCCCTATAGCCCACTTGCCTCGGGGCGCTTGACGCGCGATTGGTCAGTTGACAGCTCACTGCGCGCCCAAACCGACCAAATCGCCAAGATGAAGTACGACCGCACCGCCGATAACGACCGCGTCATCGTCGAACGCGTCGCCGAACTCGCCACCCAACACGGCGTCAGTCGCACCCACATCGCCTTAGCCTGGCTCCTGCAAAAAACACCCGTCGCCGCACCGATTATTGGTGCCACCAAGACATCTCACCTCGACGAGGCCATCAAAGCTCTCGACGTAAAGCTTAGCGAGGCCGACATCGCCTATCTCGAAGAGCCGTACCAGCCGCATCCGGTCGTCGGCGCCCAGTGACTGCGTTAATCAAACAAAAACATACGCCAGTGCGGGTATGCGGTTGGCTCGTTCGCGTACCATCCTTGGCTTTGACTGAGTTGCGTCGCTGACAACAACAAAATCCACGAATCATGGCTGTAGACGCGGTGTTCGTCGCGCGGATTGTACACCACCCATTCACGCGTGCCGATATCGTCCAACAAAAACCGTGGTTGTTCAAACATCAGATTATAGGCCGTAGCACTCGGTACGTAATAGTACCGTGCCACGCCCACAACACCAACCGGATAATCGTGGTACATCGCCTGCAACGACACTGGGTACCGCTGGTTGCGCGCATAATAATCAGCCAAATCATCAATCAATGGTTGACTCTGGGCAATCGCATGCGCCCGACTACTATCGGTGACGGGAGTGGCCATGCCTATGAGTGTCGCCATCGCACATACCGGCACCGCGACGAAATACACCGCACCGTGCGCGCCAAATGCCTCCTGACGCCATACCCAACGCAGACACATACCTACGACCACGGCTACCAAAACCCCAAAAAAGACACCACCACTTGCATAGCCGGCCACCACCAACACACCACTACTCACCACTGCCATGATGCGCACTAGGCGCACCAACCACTGCATTGCACGCTGTTGCCATACAGCAATAACCCACACGATGCCAATCGGCATCCACAACAGACTCACAACAACACCGACTTGCAACATCATCGACAA
>Ga0194130_10002897_pt1 | contig 24010 bp, 24 predicted proteins | sample TA2KigsurfametaG_FD_160084 | JGI IMG/M metagenome (GOLD analysis project Ga0194130, IMG submission 160084) | Freshwater microbial communities from Lake Tanganyika, Tanzania - TA2015050 Kigoma 12 surface | ecosystem: Environmental > Aquatic > Freshwater > Lake | place: Tanzania: Lake Tanganyika... | reverse complement strand
ATCTTCAAAAGAATTCTGACTGGAATCGCTGAAGAGGTCGTCGGTGTTTCCGACGAGCACCATGTCTTCAACTTTTTCAAGGTATCCTTTTTTGATGAGAAGGTTATTTATTTTTGTTGAGATTCTGCCGACGAGATTTTGAATTGTTTCGTTTGTCGGCGCATGCGCAGCGTAAAATTTTAAACGGGGATAGAGAGTAGTTGGGCAAAATCTAGCCTCACTCTTAGGCGCTCGGCTGCGTTGTGTAAAGATACTGCAACTTGTTCGGAATCCAGAGAATTAAAACGACATGACCGCATAGAACTTCATTTCATCGGCATTCTTTTCGTCTGGTTTGCCAGCCTTGTCCTTGAAGTACTTCGCGTCATTGTTGTAGTGCTTATATTGAACACCTAACGAGGCCGGACCAGTTTTGTACTCTGAAACGAGAAGTACACTTGAACCAGATGCAGTCTTGGATTCAGATTCAAGCTCCCCACCGAAAAAGCCCTTATTCTGTCGAGCGTCATACGTTCGCTCCAGTCCGCTGTAAATAACATGGAGTTTTAGTTTCTCATATTCATAGCCTGTTCTTACGGCTATTCCAGAACCACTTGTGGAGCCAAATAATTTTCCATCTTTAGTTGTTCTGCGAAGATTGTATTCCACTCCAAAATTCAGAATGCTCAGCGAGGACTCGGTGCCTGCTCCCAAAGTGAGGACACTATCACGTACATTCTCTCCTCCATCTTTCTTCAGAACGTTTATTGCATAGCCAAGATTCGTTGACAGCCCTTTTCCGCCATCAGCGAAAAGACCCAGAGGCCGTAAACGAAGGTAGCTGACAAAGGCCTTCTGACTGTTGTTTTCAGCGTTGCTCTTGCCATTCCCATTTGTCACCGCCATATGTAAATGTCCAAGTGAAGAAGGAATCTTGTAGTCTGAGAAAACTCCAAAACCATAGTCGGTATTCGGTTGCGCAAAGAATGTGTACGCATCCGTCTTCGTTAAGCCGTAATCACTGTCGTCGGCGAACTTGTAAACTTGTTTGCCAAGCTGAATATCGAGCCCATTCAAAACCGATTTAAAATCAATGTATGCACGATTTACGTCAACAAAACTCGAGGTTGATGCCGGACTGCCTTCATTGTCCGCGCCGTTTTGATTCGATTCGAATCGCAATTGCAGGTAAGCTTCGGCTGAGCCAATTGCTCTCTTCGCCCAAAGTCGAGCTCTGTCGATAGAAAATGGATAATTCGAATGCTTTGAGCGATCAGCATGGTCGAAAACACTATTGAGCACACGAATCTGACCACCTACCAACGTAGATTGAGGGTCAGATTTTTCGACACCTTTCGGCGCAACTGCCACATGAGTCGATGTTGATTCTACCTGACTCTCTTGAACAGGTGTAGCTTGAGCGATAGCTTGATGAGAAATCACAAATCCCATAGTAGCAAGAAAAAACTGATTAAAGTTCACTTTATAAATCCCCACGATTAAAATTATAAATCAGCGTTTATTCGGACAAAGACCCCGAATAAAACGTGTGACATCGTTTAAAAAAGAATCACTTTCGAATTGTTGTTTTGAAATTTCACCCGCTGCGTAAGCTGTTTCGACAATCCAAACAGCACCAGCCACTGCACCCTGACGCTCATTACATCCGCTGAAGCGGTCTTTATGCGCTAAATGAACAGGACAAAAGAACAGCCGCAATTCCGATTGCCTCATAAAAACCTCATTGAATACAGAGTATTATGATAATTTACTGATGATATTGATAATCATTTTCAATACTGTTAGGGTGGGTAGCAGGTCAGCACAGAGTTGTCAACGGGGCTTGAACACATCCAGAAGAGGAGGGATCATTTTATGTGGGTCGTCCGGGCTGAATACAAAGGTAACTTTGCTGTGCGCTGCGAATTCATCAACGGTGTGGTTAAAACAATCGATTTGAAGAATGTCACAACTTGGGACGATCCTCGCACAGCTGAACTCAAGGATCTTCGCATTTTCTCCAAAGTGACGTCATTCCAAGGAAGACTTCTTTGGCCAAATTATTTTTCTCTCTGTGCAAATTACTTATTCCATCTGTAAAAAAAATTTCACTTAATGATTGAAAGGAACAGCAAATGGCAAATAAATCAGATAGAAAAAATCAGATTAAGATCTTGAGCGAAATTTTTAAACTCGAGATGGGCGGAGTTATACGATACATGCACTACTCATTTATGATTATGGGCCACAATAGAATACCCATTCAAAAATGGTTCCGCGACCAATCACAAGAATCGATGCAACACGCAGTTATGGTGGGTGAAAAAATCACCTCCCTCGGTGGTCATCCTCCACTTATAACTGCCCCAGTTGCGGAAACTGCAAGCCATAAAATCGATGAAATTCTTCGCGACTGTTTGAAATACGAAGAGGAGGCACTGAGACTTTACATCAACTTGGTTTCTGCAGCGGGCAATGACATTGCACTGGAAGAATTTGCACGGAGTTTCGTACGAGATGAAACGGAGCACATTGAAGAGACAGAAAAGATGCTTCGACAAAACAAGTAATAGCACTCCTACTTCACTCAGTCGTGCCGCTCTGATTCAATCATCGGCACCTGTTAACGGCTGTATGCAATCCTAGAGTGTTGCAAAGGACCCGGAACAGGCGGGAGTCATAGCTGCAGGGCGACTGCTGAATCTTCATTGTAAGCACGCCTTTTTCCTTCCCAGCTTTCCATGGGGCACTCGATGACTTCAAATCAAAACGAAGAAAGTGAGCGAATTCCCTCTTGCCATGGCAAAACTTCGACATCGATTTCTTCAATGCGATAGGCATGCAGAGTGCGGCAAAAACAGTATTTTTTACAATCTCCATATTCCTTCGAGAACAGGCTCAAACCCTTCAAATCTGCGGCATCTGGTGCAACGCCTGACTTAATCTCAATCGCAGCGATTGGTTCTCCCAAGCCACGCGAAAGAAGAGTATCGACCTCCTGACCGGCCGAAGTCTGCCAATATGATGCTCTTAGTGACTATGGTGGGTTTGTGAAGAAGAAAAGATCGAAGGCGTGCGTCATTGCACACTGGGGCTCATCGCCCCAGACCCCAGCCTGCCGCGGATGATCATTTTTTTCCGAGCGTTATTCATCCGCGGCAGTTATTTTTTGAATGCGATGAATAGTGCCTTCAATCAAAGTCTGCACTTTCCGCCGATTTGTGATTGTTGACCCGCATATTCACCCGATGGCAAACGATGGGACAGTTTTGCCGCAGCCGAGCCGCCATTGTCGACCGGCGAAATCCAAAGTGCGATCGATCCTCTGTCATTTTCAGCAATATATTTCCTGAACCCGCCGGCATCACTCTTCAGTTGCAGCTTGAGTTCTTCATCTGCAATGAGTCTTGCTCCTGCAGCGCGTCGAATGCTGTAGGTCTGGAGTCGGATAGAGCTGAGATCATGGCTCAGAGGAATCGCCTGATAGATGATCTTGCCATCGTCAACAGCAACCGAGAAGTGACAGCCTTGAGCAGTTTCAAGTGCCTGCTTGGCATCCTCTACCTTTTTAAGTTGATCCGATTCTCTAAGTGCAACGAATCGTTCAACAGCAATTTGGGCAAAAGGGATGACCTCCTCTTTTGTGAGATTGGCCGGACACCTCTGACTGCTTGCCGCAGGCAATGACTGTGCAAGGTTCATGAAGGCAAGTGTCACACCCAGATTGGTGTTTTCTGGTTGTTTTGTCGCATCGGCAACAGCATCATCTGAGCGCACATCTTTATTCTTCGAAGCGAGGTCGCGTGATGCCTGATCCAACAACCCCAATCCACCAAGTCCAAGTCCGATGAACGGCTGTGCGAATGGATTTGTCAGCACTTGGCCGATGGTCATTCCGCCCCAAAAGCAGGTGGGGCACAAAGGTGCAAGCGCAACAGCGATGACGCCGAAACCAATGAATCCTGCACCGACGCCCAACGGAATCAGAATCCCGCCCCGCAGCCGCCGCAGAATTTCTTTTTCAGCCAATCCTTTGTCGAGTGCATCGACAGACACTGGATACGGTGTCATGGGTTTTGCCTCACGCTCTGCTTTTTGCAGAAAGGCAGTTTGTTCGGCGTTGAGTGCAGAATCTTTCGAGAACTTGGGAACATCTTTTGATCTGTATTCCGAAAGATACAGGCAGGTTGTTCGATCGAGCGTATTCGGCAGCGCATTGATGACCTGAACCCGACGGTCAAAGAAGGCTCCGCCGCGACCGACAATTGTGTTCGTGTGGGATTCATCCGCCGATTTTGTTCCACAGGAAAAGATTCCCAACGACATGAACAACAGTGCAACAACCGGTTTGGTGAAGTGTGAGCCAGCCATACAAAAACCTCCTATGCCGAAATCAATGGTTTGACTTCTGTTGCATGAGTAGAGGTATTTGTCGTGCGGTTCAACTTAATTTTAAGCGGTCGGAAAAAATTAAAAATATCCTGATTGTCGTTGGTTCCAATGGTGTTTAATGTTTGAACACTGGAAGGCAAAAGAACACACACCTTCTGGTCATCGTGATAGGTGAGCACCAAATGCGGCCGCCGCTGTGTTTCGTTTGTAAAAGATATCCGCTTTTAGGCGGAATTAAGCCAGTTGCGCCTTGACGCTGGTGGGTAGCAGTGCAAGCTGCAACTTGATTTCTATTTGTCAGAAAAATTTTTCAACAGAGAAGCATTCGTCGTTGGGCTTTTTCGAATAAGACAGCACGGCAATGAGTTCTTTCAAAGAACCGCTTCTTGCGAGCTGTTAAAGCTAGTGTTGATGAAGCACCTTAGGTTCTGCCACGACTGCTTGCGTGATTTTTGATTTATCGAAAATAAAGCCCCAGAAAGAGCCTCTGCCATTGCCTTGAAGTGCACCCTTTGATTTTGCGTCACGTATTGAGTCGTAGACAGAATTATTTGCAGTCGGCTCTGTTACCTCGCCTGTCCACGCAATCATGTGGAGAGGACTTTCGTTGTTGTGAACATCAACGATTAGATTGACTGGTTCAGATGCGTTCAGATTCGAAAATAGGGATGACAGATTTGTCGTCTGCCCAGCAAGCTTCAATTGTACGTCGAATTCGCTTTCTTGTCTCCTAAAATGAAGTTCTATCCCTGATTGAAGTTCTTCATTTGAGTTTATGACCAAGGCGAGCAGGCCAGAATCCTCAACACTGAACGAGACAGCATAGCTCTGTTGGCTGCGAGTCGAATTTAATGGAATGAGAACCGTTGCGCGACCATTTCCTTGGAGTGAGTTTTCCGAAAAATTCAATTCTGGCGAATTCAATGAGAGAACTTCCGTTGGGCCAATGAAACCCCGATTCTGAACCTGTTGTTTCTCGCTCTGTGGAACGTAGCAGGCAGATAAAAGGACTTGAAGAACGATCGAGAGAGCAATAATTGCAGGCCTCGTTGTCTTTGCTTTTTTTAGAGACTTGTCATTCATAAACGCACACCCACTCATCCAAAGGACATGTTAGTTCATTTTTGTCTGGATCCTGAATCCCCTCAAGCCCCATCCATTGCAATCCGGTTAAAGCCGATAATCCCGCGATTGAGTTGGAAGTGATTTTCTTGTTGAATGAAAGATCCAGAAAATTGAGCGCTTTCAGTTGTGAAAGTCCATTTACATCACTGATTAGATTATTTCGGATTGAAAGACGTTCTAATGTGATAAGAGACTGCAATGGGCTAACAGTCTCGATGCTATTGTCATCGATGTTTAATTCACGCATTTTTTTGAAAGTTTTCAGCGCCGATATATCGGATATTCGATTTTCTGAAATATCGAGCGAGATTAAATCTTCAGCGAAACTGAGTGAAGAAATTTCTGTGATTTGGTTTCCTGATAGTGAAATGTGCACTGCTAAGCTGAAGTTGGCAAACGCATCTATGTTTCTGATGTTGTTACGTGCAAGGTAGATTCTTTCCAGATGCTTCAGTGTATCCAGGGAATCAACGCTTTCGATGCGGTTGTCATTCAGATTCAAGCTCCGCAACCCTGTAAGTCTACGGATAGAACTGACGTCTTTGATTTTGTTTTGTGAAAGATCTAGTTTTTCGAGGCGAACAAGCCCAGAAAGTGGTGTTAAATCGCTAATACTATTATCGTTTAGCGTGAGTTCTCTTAGATTCCAAAGAGTTGAAATTGGTTCTAGATTTTCAATGCTCGCACCTTTGAGGTTCAGTTGTCGAATTCCATTTAATTTTGCGGCTGCTTCTTCGCAGGTTCTTTCTCTTGATTGACCGAGAATTGCATCTACGGTTTTTTTCTCTGAAGCCTCCAGTTCTTTCGAGCAATAGGCCTTGAATTGCTTTGGAGCTGTTAAATTTGGACGCGGAAGGTTTGTGTTCGAAGGGTTTTTGGTCGGTGAAATGGAGTTTTCTTTTTTACAGGCCGGTGTGAAAAGGACGACTAAAAGCAGCATCAACCAATTTCTGATTCGCCATGCTGTTATGATTTCCATTTATCGTCCTTTCACAGTCCCTTCCTTTTTATTGCTGTTCAGTGGTCGTGATCATGATCATGGTCGTGACCATGGTCGAGTTTTGGTTTGGATACTGTCGCTTTGAAGAGCACCGCATTATTAAGAGCGAACCCTCTCATCTTCCCCTCTCCTTGAGCGACTGCTGTATTTGTCGCTGCGGAGTTGAAGAGTGCATTGTCTTCGTGGAATTCTTTCTCCAATCCATTCCAAATTAAGATATGTGCTGGCGATTCCGAATTGTGCACGTCTATTTGAAGATCGATAACACGCGATGCATTGATGCTGGTGAATTGCGCTGAGGCATCTTGTGGCGCTGCGCCCTCCTTCATTAAAGTCACTTTAAGTGTCTTTCCTGCGCGCGCAAATTCGAAGTTGATTCCCTTTGAAAGACCGGTCTGTGCATACGCCGACAGAACGATTTTCCCACCGTCTGAGAGCGCAAACGAAACAGAATGACTCGTATTTTGTCCCAGCCTACCCATGTTTTCTTTAAATTCTACTTTTCCCGAACCCGAGATGCGATTGGTTTGAATCTTTAGCTCTGATGCATCGGCTAAGATTGCAATCGGTTGCCCTCCGAAAGTCATGTCACTCGCGGAAGCGGCAGTTCTAGCTGCTGGAAGTTCTTGTACTGCAATCGCTGTAACGAATGCGAGAGCGACTCGGATGATTGATACTTTCATGTTCGGGATCCTTTCGTAGGAGGAAAATCCTGATAATCACATATCGATAATTAAGTCAATGAACATTTTTTTTCAGGCTTGGGCTTCAATCGCATTTCAAAATTAATCAATTGTTTTGCGGCTCGTCAAAAACTTGCCTGCCAGCCGAATCGACACAGATTTTGATGAGACTTAATTATCGATAAGGCATCTTGGTTTTGGTGCCGTACCCAATTGAGGTGATTTATGCGCGCTACCCTTTCGAGAAGAATTTTTTGGCCCCTTGGACTGGCGGCAGTTCCGCTCCTTTTAGGTGGATGGATTGGTTTTCCCGATGTGCATCCTCTTGAGCTCGACCGGCAAGCCCCTGCCGTGTTTGGCGAGTATTTCGTTAGAACTGAATCACAAGAGAATCTAGAGAGGATTATTGCGTCAGTGGAAGGTCAGGGGCTGCCGACTCTTTTGGCGTACCGAAAACCAATTTTGGTTACACCACGAGGTAGGTGGTACAAAGTTGTTGTTCCACCAAATGAAGATGCGGAGCGCATTGTTCAGCGGCTTATGGAGAATGAGTCGATCAGCGCAATAGAACCAAACTATATTTACACAGTCATCAGAAGTGCTTTCGACTCTCCAAAGCCGGCGCCTCCGCGGTCGAGCGACCCAGATTACGCCGTTGCTCCATCTTTGCCTGATACGCCTATTGCTGATCCTCTGCTGGAACGGCTGTATGGACTAAAGAAGATTTCGGCACCAGCGGCCTGGACTCGAAGCGTCGGTAGTAAGAGAGTCGTCGTTGCCAACATCGATACTGGAATTGACTACAATCACCCGGATCTTATTCAGAATCTGTGGAGCAATCCGAAGGAAGTTTGCGGTGACGGTTTAGACAATGATCAGAACGGCTTTATCGATGACTGCATTGGTTGGGATTTTTATGGCAAGGATTCCCGACCGTACGATGATTCTTATCATGGTACTCACACAGCGGGAACAATCGCAGCAACGGGGTTTAACGGTGTTGGCGTTTCAGGCGTTGCACACTCAGCAAGTCTCATGAATCTGAAATTTCTCGGGGGTCCCGCTGGTTCTGGAACCCTTGAGGGCGCGATTGGATCAATTAAGTACGCGATAGATAATGGCGCGCAGATTATGTCAAATAGCTGGGGTGGTGGTGGCTTTTCACAGGCGCTGTTTGACGTCATTCAAGAAGCAGAGAGCAAGGGAGTGTTGTTCATAGCAGCTGCTGGTAACTCGGCAACGAGTAATGATGTTCGACCCACTTTTCCTGCGAGTTATCGACTCGGGAATGTTATCTCGGTTGCTGCGACCGACCAGATGGATCGATTGGCGCGATTTAGTTGCTACGGGAAGATGACAGTTCATGTTGCAGCACCTGGGCAGAATATCTTCAGCACAATTCCGAATGGTGGGTACGGTTCTTTGAGTGGAACCTCGATGGCGGCACCCCATGTTACCGGTGTTGCTGTACTCCTCAAGAGCAGCTTTCCTGAATTGGACTCCGTTGTGTTAAAGGACATTATTCTTCGATCGGTCGATTCCATAGATTCTCTTTCAACTCGCATCCAAACGGGCGGCCGAATCAATGCTGAGAAAGCCCTTCGTATGGCAGAGGAATATCAAGGTAAGAGGTGAAGAACGTTTCGATGGGATGATTGATTTGATTTTGTTTCGTCGTTCGGTCAATTCCCAAAAACAAGACCCCCGCGCAAAGCGCAGCCTTTCATTTTAATTGGCGAAGAGAGGGCGCATGAAACTCGTAGGCGTCGTGTTTGACCAACCGACAATCTCAACCACGTTGCGTGCACTGGGTCTACCCGTCATGGCGCCGCTCTCGTGGATTTCCTGCTTCTTGTGAGAAATCAATTAAGCTCCTTTGTAAGGAGCTCTTCTTCAGCGAAACTGATGAAAGCAGCCGCCGCCGCTGACAGCCTCTGCTGCGACGCTGCCATTTCCACGCGCGGACAAATCGAGGAAAATAGAGTCTCGTCGAATGAACGGGAGTTGTACCTCCACTCACCAAGTTCTTCGTCGGTGAGAAGGCAGTCATCGAGTGCCTTGGTGAGTTCATCCTTCTCAGGGTCGATTCCGATGAAGACGATTTCCTGCTTCCTGTCCCCAAACTCGGGGTGCCAGTCGCGGGCAGTCTGCCGAAAAAGGTCGAAAGCGGCTCCGCCTTCATCCTCGGCAAAAGCCGCCATCCAGAGTTTCCCCGGATCGACCTTGAAAGAGAGCCCAGCAAGCGACCAATTCCAGGCTCGCTCAGGGTGGCTGGCTAACCAAAAGGTACCTTTCGCACGGAGAACACCAGGAAAGGGGCGGCCAAACATGTCTGCAAGGCGCTGGGGTTCGAAGGGCCTACGAGCTCGGTAGACGAAGCTCGAGAGCCCATACTCGTCCTTTTCAGACGTTCGCTCCCCGCGCAACTCCTTGAGCCATCCGGGTGCCTGCGCCGCTTTTTCAAAATCAAACAGCTTTGTACCCAAGATCCGAGAGAGCGGAACGCAGCCGAATGAACTTCGGACGAGCTGTGCTTCCGGATTCAAACGATGCAGGATTCCTTCAAGACAGGCGATCTGGGCTTCAGCGACTGTATCGGTCTTGTTGATGACGATGACGTTAGCGAACTCGACCTGTTCGACAAGCAAATCGACAAGGCGGCGCCTGTCATTTTCGTCAGACACAAGTGCGAGTTCTTGCAACGATTGCGTCGAAAAATAGAGTTCCAGAAAATGAGATGCATCCACGACGGTCACCAGGGTATCGAGCTCAGCAAGTTCGGAGAGTTTGTTTCCTTGTTCATCGGCGAATGTGAATGTTTCCGCCACGGGAAGTGGTTCGGAGATTCCCGTGCTTTCGATGAGCAGATAATCAAACTTTCCTTCTAAGGCGAGACGCTTGACCTCGATGAGGAGATCTTCACGCAGCGTGCAGCAGATGCAGCCATTGCTCATCTCAACAAGGCGCTCCTCTGTCCTTGAAAGATTGGCATCGCCATTCTGCACCAGTTCAGCGTCGACGTTGATTTCGCTCATGTCGTTCACGATGACGGCAACACGCATACCGTCGCGGTTGCGTAAAACGTGATTGAGCATCGTCGTTTTTCCCGCTCCCAGAAACCCTGAGAGCACCGTGACCGGTAGCCGCATTCGCCCTCCTAATCTACTGACTATTTTGAGAGTTTGTTATCACCAGCTCACGATACTGGCAAGGAGTGGCGTACGTGCAGAAGCAACCCCTCATCTATAACACTGCCCAGAAATGCATAACAAAAGTGGGTTATGATGAGGATGATTTCATTCCGAGCCTAACCCTTGGCCTGGATTTCAAAATCATAAATGATTTCATCAATTTTTAGTGGATCTGGTTCCAGAATTCGCCGATAGTTTGACAAAAAGATAATAAACTATCAATAGCAAGATGGAGTCCATATCGCGAGGAGTTATCATAATGCTTGCCCAGTTCGTTGTTGTTACCAATTTGCTTGCACTTTGTCAGATAGCCCATGCTGCCCCCTTGAAGGTGGTCGCGACGACACCGCAGATTGCTGAGACGGTTGAGAAGATTGCTGGGTCATATGCTGAGGTTCGCACGCTGGTCGCTCCTGGCATTGATCCCCACACTTACAAAGCGACGCCTTCCGACGTAACAGCGCTCAAACAGGCAGACCTCATCCTCTATTCCGGACTTCATCTCGAGGCTCAGATGGAGAAGGTTTTCGAATCCCAGAGAAAGAAAAAGAGCGTTGTCGCCGTCTCTCAAGACATCGCTAAGGAAAAGCTGCTCCCTGATCCTGAGCTGAAGGGGCATTTTGATCCGCATTTTTGGCACGACGTCACCTTGTGGAAGCAGGCCGTGGCAACGACGAAAGGGGTGCTCATCAAGGCCGACAAGGCAAACGCTCGCCAGTACACGATGAATGCCGACGCGTATCTGAAGACACTTGATCGCCTTCATACAGACATCGAGAAAGGTCTCGAACTCATTCCGCCTTCTGCGCGCGTCCTTGTGACGATCCACGATGCCTTCAGTTATTTTGCCAAACAGTACGGCTTCAAAGTTGAGAATATCCAAGGCGTGAACACAGAAAGTGCCGCCTCTGTCGCGGACGTAAAGAGGGTCACGGATTTCCTGGTCACCAACAAGATTCCTGCGTTGTTCCTTGAGAACGCCACGCCAACCCGAAATGCGGATGCAGTTATCGAAGGCGCCAAAGCTAAGGGTTGGAAAGTTGCTCTTGCTGGTGCGCTTTATGCCGATGGTCCCGGAGAGAAGGGATCTCCTGCGGGCACGTATGAAGGGATGATGCGCGCGAATGTCAAAACCATCGCATCTGCTTTAACACCAAAGCAGAACTGAAAGAGCAGACATGGGACATTTGGAAGACCACCGCATTTTGCCGCAAGAAGTTAAGGTGGCGCTGAGCGCTCAATCGCTTTCTGTGAAGTACGGAAAGACTGTGGCACTCGAGGATGTTGGCTTTGATATTCCGAGGGGCGCGTATTGCGCCGTCGTGGGTCCAAATGGGGTTGGCAAATCAACGCTCTTCAAATGTGCTTTGGGCCTTATCAAACCAGCACATGGCTCCATCGCCGTCCTCGGGGGGTCGTATCTTCCCAAAGTTCATCGCGTTGCCTACATCCCTCAGCAATCCGAGGTGGATTGGGACTTCCCCGCCACAGTTTTTGATGCGGTCCGTATGGGCATCGAGAACATCCCGCCTGTCTGGTCGTCAGCTCGAAAGGCGCTCAATGAGCAGGTCTTGAACTACCTTGACCGTGTTGGACTGAAACATCTCTCGCAAAGGCCCTTGAAGAACCTTTCTGGTGGTCAACAACAGCGAGTGTTCTTTGCACGTGCACTTGCACAACGAGCGGATCTCTACCTCCTGGATGAACCCTTTTCCGGAGTGGATGCCAAAACGGAAGAGGACCTCATTTGCCTGCTTCGAGAGATTTGCAGCCTTGGAAAGACTGTGGTCGCCATACATCACAATATTCAAACCGTTCCCAACGTTTTCAGCCATGTTCTTCTGCTCAACGGAACGGTGGTTGCCTGTGGTGCCGTGGCGGACGTCTGGACGGCGGAGAATCTTCGCACGACATTTTCACCGCGTGAAAAAAGACGTGTTGTCCTGGATGAGTTCGAAAGGGAAGAGAAGGAAGGTCTGAGCCATGCCCTTTGACCTCCTCTCAGACCCAGTCGTTCTGCGTGTTTGTTTGACGGCCTTCGTCATTGGGACGTTGGCCGGGCTTTCAGGTGTGTTCGTTGTGCTCCAAAAGCAAAGTCTTCTGGGCGATGTCATCGCGCACTCCACGCTCCCAGGAATTTGTCTTGCATGGTGGACAACGCATCGCAGTTCCAATGCTGTTCTTACGACTGGAGCTTTTATCGCGGGTGTGTCGGCATACGTTTTTCTTCGTCTTCTCTCGTCTCGTCTCAAGGTTAAACCCGACGCCGCACTTTCTGCGACGCTGTCGATTTTTTTTGGGTTCGGCATCTTGCTGCTTTCGCATGTTCAAAGGCTTCCAAATGCCGGAGCAGCAGGTCTTGAGGGTTTTATTTTTGGTAATCTTGCTACGGTCATGCATTCGGATCTCCTTGTTTCCGTCGTGCTCCTCGGCGCGTTCGTTGTTTTTGTGACGGTTTATTGGAGGCGGCTAACCATCGGCCTTTTTGATCCAAGTTTGGCCTGGACGCGCTTCGGCTCGCTGCGCGATGCGCAAATTGGACTTGGTGTCTTTGTCATTGCGATCATCGGATGCGGTCTGCGAACGATGGGCGCGCTGCTCATCACGTCCATTCTCGTCGCGCCCGTGGTGGCGGCCCGCGTTTGGAATCGCGGGTTTCTCGCATTGTTGATTTTGTCTGGAGCTCTGGGTGGACTGTCGTGCTTTTTGGGCAGCCTGTGGAGTGCCGCATCCCGAGGAGTTCCTCCCGGTCCGGCCAGCACCTTGGTCGCTCTCGCATTCGTTCTAATCTCGTTGGGAGTGAGAAAATGGCGGGAATCGACTGGGAAGTTTTCCTCGTCGCGTGTTTGACTGCTCTGGCTTGTGCGTTGCCTGGTGGATTTTTGTTCCTCCGGGGAGCCACTATGCAACTTGAAGCGGTCAGCCATTCTATCCTTCTCGGTATCGTGCTCGTCGCCCTTGGCGGGTTTGGAGATTCCGTGGTGCTTTTGCTCCTCGGCGCCGCGTGCGTGGGGCTTGTTTCAGTGCTCGGGGGAGAACTTATCATCAAGGAGAACGGAGCGCGCACAAGCGTCGTCGTTGCCTTGATTTTTCCCGGCATGTTCGCAAGCGCTGTCATCCTGATGAACACATTTCTGCGCAACAGTCACATCGATCTCCACGTCGTTCTCATGGGGGAACTCGCCACAGTGTCTCTCGATCGCCTTGAGTGGATGGGGCGCGACTGGGGTTCCGCGGCAATGTGGAAGGCAATCTGGGCTCTTATTGGCAACGTCCTTTTCATGACTGTTGCGGCGCGAAGGCTTTCCATCGCGATCTTCGATCCGCTCCTTTCAATTACTCAAGGGCGTTCTCCACATCTCATCCACGCATGCTTCATGGCTGTTGTGTGTCTGTGCGCTGTGGCTGCGTTCGATGTTGTCGGCTCGATTCTCACACTTGCCTTGTTTTCCATTCCTGCAACCTGCGCATTCTTTTGGGCGCGGCGACTCAGCTCATTTCTCTGGGTTTCATGCTCAACCTCTCTTGTCGGGACGGTGATCGGCTTTTTCGCGGCAAACCGGTGGGATCTTTCCATGGCGGGCTGCATCAGCACCGCGCTGGGTTTTTGTCTTCTGTGTTCTGCACTCTTTGGTACCTATCGTGGGTTTATATGGACAACTGCATTGATGAAGCGTGCTCTCAACAAGATGGGCGCATTCCCCATCATTGGCTCCATGTTCGGTATCAATGAGTGGAGTTGATTTGTCTGGCAGAGACCTCCTGTGCGGTGAGCGGCTTGCGAGAACGCCGTAATAGCGAGTGGTGTGGAATTTCGGTGCAGGGATGAGCGCAACGAGTCGTTCTAAAAATTCACTGGGTGTAAAAAGAAGTGACTCAGTCCCATCAGCCCAACGAGACTTTAGCTTGACGCGAATAGATTGCGGCCCTTCGATGATGACCCGTTCACGCAGTGCTGCTTGATTTGAAGTTCTGTTCCGATGGCCAAAGTGACGTTTGTGTCTTCAAACGCCTTATGGGTTGACCTGCGTTCGGGCCAAAGGCAATGCGGTGTGCAACGCTTGCCGCCTGTGCTGGGAGATGAATAACTCTGAGGTACAGGTTCTGTGATCAGCCGCAATGAAACATTCCTCGAGCAGGCGATTCCGGTGCTCTCGCAGCTTGCCGGTAATTTCTACGTCAATCGCAAAACCACGGGTGCTGTTGTCAATCAACAACCGTTCGGTGGCGACGGCGCGAGCGGAACCAACGCCAAGGCAGGCGGGAAATGGTATGTGTTGAATTTTGTTTCGCAGGGGACAATCACCCGCCGGCACATCCGAAGCACGACTCCACCGGCCTTTGTTGCGTTGAAAAACGCAGTGATAAGTTAGTTTTGATTTGATTCAAATTTGCCTGATAGATGTGTGGTCTCCGAGTGTCTGCGGAGACCAATCGTTTCGCCTTAGGCTCCCTTCTCCTGTCTTGATTGACCTTGAACCTGATGTTCAGTGCACGCTTTCACTGACACCGACTCGTTTTTCAAGTGGTTCATTCAAAGGGCGCGAGGCATTCAAGTTCAAAGCCGTAGCAGTAGGTGCGGCTAAACAAACCAAGTTTTTGAAGTTGCGCAAACGGCGTGAGAGGTCTGCCTCCACTTCGAACGAACCAACCGTGAAAGCACCGGTGAGAAACGAAGACGGACTACCGTCTCCTACATCCGTGTGTGTGAAAAACACCCCCGTTTCAGATTGATGACAGCCGTCACAGGATTGCAGAGCGAAAAATCGACGCTTCAGATTGCCTTGGTCTGCATCAAACCATCGACCAAAATCAGCATTGGAAATAGAACCGGATCTAAAGGTCTTTCCTTTTATGGCAATGCTCTGAGGAAGTTGAAAATCCGCAGGGGTGAAACGACAAGATGACAAGTTGGTTGCATTTGAACATGAAACATTCCTATCGACCCAGTCTCCAAGATCGCGGTCGTCGCGAATGGTGACTGGCCTCTTACCGGCCTCGACTGCCTGTGTTGGAACCAATGCGTTTTTGGTGGTAGCGGCCCTCAGTACAGCAGTACCCGCGGAACTTCGACCACGGACAATTTCTCTGAGTTGCCAGGGGTCTTCGATAAATTCATTGGTTCGGATTTGTGAAATGGCAGCTTGAGTCGGGCTGGCTGTGGGAGATCTTTTTTGAGAAGTCCGGCGCACGAAACGATTGGTGACGGCCTCGAGCGCGGTCAAATATCTTGCCTTATCCGACAACGAGGGCTGATTGGCAAGGGACTGATCGGGTTGAACTCCTGTACGCTTCGAATCAGTATCTTGCAGATGATTCTTCAAGTCTCTCCAAAGCGCTGTCCATGATGCTTGTGTCGTTCCGGTCGTCGGATTGAGCGAACCGACGGGAAGGTTGTATTCAAAGATCACGCTCATCGATCCCGTTCCTGTGAAACCAAAGACCAATCGACCCTCACCCGTCGTCGTTGGGTCGAGCGCTCCCGTGCTTGTGCGTTTGACGATGTCCATGCGGTTGACGATTGCGAGCAACTTGAACGGTGCACCGCCCAACCAGCGCCGCTGGATGCCGGCCGAATCCTTGCGCTTGACCCAAGACTTCGTCAGCAACTCCCTGGTTTGCGACCGTGCAGGTGCTGAGATGCCATTGACGGTTTGAGCAGAAAACATTTCTATGAACGAATCAACGGCTCGTTCCTCGGCCAACAAATTCGCCGGTACGACGCCAGGGTCAGCAGGAAGCTCAAGAATCTCGCGCATGGCGAAAGCAAAACTCCATGCACCACCGGGCCCAGAATTGTTCACTGAATTCCGAGCGCGCGCATCAGACAAAACCTCCGGAGCATTTATGTACAGCTGAGCACGAGGTGATGCAGTCACCTTGGCGAGCGCTTCTGTTGTGCACTGGCTTTGAGTCAGCCCCAAGAGTTCATCGTTACCAAGCAACTTTTCACTATCAACTTTGTTCTCGGCCAGTTGAACATTCGAATTGTGCTCACCGCACCCGATGGTTGACACCAGTGACAAAATCGCAGCAAAACCTATTTTCGTTGAACGAACCATTTTGGGTTCCTCCATCTAGATTGAGCGCGCTATCGTCGAGATAAATAGAATCCTTGAGTTGAAAGCGCAGTCTTTTTATTACCAAATGAAAATGTCAGGGGTTATCTCCCAAGCGATACTGTCAGGTGCGAGGTTTAAACTCCCCCATTCCAGGGAAAAGGGAAGGGACATGGCCAAGAAGGGTCTCCTCGTGTCAGCTGACGATCAAATCCGCTACGAAAGCGTACAGTCCTATCTTCAAGGGGAAATGTCTCTGTTGGAACTGGCCTCCGTCCTCAAGCTTACGGAGAGGCAGACATACCGGGTGGTCGCCAAGGTCAAAAAAAAATGGTCTCAAGGGTTTCTATGGCAACCGTGGATTTGATTTACAAATGGATGGTTCGCACCTTGGATGGGTCGCAGGTCAAGAGTGGGTGCTGATCTCAGTCATTGACGATGCCACAAGCGAACTTCATTATTGCGAGTTGTGTGTTGCCGCCAGCAATTAGCGCTACAGAAAGCGTAAGACCGTCGAAAAACGCACAAACCATAATGCACGCGACCGCTGAGATGACGATTTCGCGCGGTAAACTGTGATGCGTATGGATTTCGCAGCAGGCTTTGTGGCTACCCTTAAATAAGGATACTTTGTTGTGAGAATGTTGTACTGGAACAAAGCTTGGTATGGCGGGTTTTGAATCTACTGCCCGTGGTATGAGCGAAAAAGGGCATTCGTTTTTCCTATCCCCTGACGCTCTGGATTTCCTTGGGTATGGATGCGAGCCATTGGTATTTGGCAGCACAGTTTTATTGACACAATGCCAAATACAGAAAAATCAATTCAAACAACCACCTCATCATCGGGGTTTCCAATGGAAACATGTTCATTTGCCTGAAAAATAAACTTATGGTAAGCACCACGTTCCGTAATTGAACTGAACTTAATTTGTTTTTCAGTTTGCTATCGTTTTATGGAATTCGAGCATGAATGCAGCACTTCCCGACGTTTCACTAACCGATACCGCACCCCGTCTGAGCCCGCTGGCATGGGTGGGCATGCAGGGCATCGACCTGCCCGTGACCGTGGCCGAGCCTGGTTATCAGCGCGAGTTGCATGCCAAGGCCGACATATTTGTCGATCTGCCTGCACCGCACGTGAAGGGCATCCACATGTCCCGGCTGTACCTACTGCTGGATATGCTGGGGCAAGGCGAAGCGCTGGCACCGTTTGGCCTGCGACGCTCGCTGCAGGCCATGATCGACAGCCACCGCGATTGCGATTCCCGCAGCGCACGGCTGCGCCTGAACCTGGATCTGCTGGTGCGTTGCCCAGCCTTGGTCACACAAGGGCTGTCTGGGTGGAAATCCTATCCCGTCTGCCTGGATGCCTCGCTGATGGGTGACGAGTTCCAATGCCGAGTTCAACTGACAGTCGCTTATTCCTCCACCTGTCCTTGCTCGGCCGCCCTGGCGCGGCAGAGGGTCGAACAAGGGTTTCTGGAGGCCTTTGGCGGACAGGCCGCTGTGGAACCGGCCCGGGTGGCGGCCTGGCTGCATCGCTACGCCACACTGGCGACCCCTCACAGCCAGCGCAGCGAAGCGGCCGTGTCCGTTGACTTGGCCACAGAGGCCGCCTCGCTGGGCCTGCTCGCGCTGATTGACCGCATCGAGCAAGCCGTGGGTACGCCTGTGCAAACCGCCGTGAAGCGCGCTGATGAACAAGCATTTGCTGCGCTCAACGGCCAGAACCTGATGTTTGTCGAGGATGCCGCGCGCCGCATCGAAGCAGCCTTGGGCGAGTACACCCGCCCCAGCGTCCATGTGCGTCACCTAGAGAGTCTGCACCCTCACGACGCGGTCGCGTGGGCATTGCCAGCGCGAGCGCGGGCTCATGAAGGGGTCTTCGGATGACCATCGAATCCCCAGTCAACCTGATTCCGGTCACTTTATTGACCGGCTTTTTAGGCAGTGGAAAGACCACCGTTCTGAACCACCTGGTGCGCCAGCCCGAAATGGCTGATGCATTGGTCATCATCAACGAGTTCGGAGAAATGGCGCTTGACCACATGTTGGTCGCCCACAGCGCGGAAAACCTGGTGATGGAGATGGACAGTGGTTGCGTGTGCTGCAGCATTCGCGGCGACTTGGTCAAAACACTACAGGATATTCCTTGGCGTTACTCGCGCAATGGGCAGCGCCAGTTTCAGCGCGTGCTGATCGAAACTACCGGTCTAGCCGATCCGGCACCGATCATCCACACATTGATGACGCACCCGAAGATCGCACCCAAATATCGGCTCGACGGAATTGTCACCACCGTGGACTTCGCCACCGGCATGCATACGCTGGATCAGCACAAAGAGGCGGTCAAGCAAGCAGCTATGGCCGATACGCTACTGCTAACCAAGTCGGATCTGGTGACAGAGGAACAGCGCGACGCGCTGCTTCATCGACTCGCCGAACTCAATCCAGCCGCACCACACTGGTTGGTTCACAACGGTGAGATAGCGGCGCACAAGCTCCTTAATTTGGGCTTGTTTACCGCGAGCAGTAAAACGCCCGACGTCGCGCGCTGGCTTAAGGAGGAGGCCTACTCCAGTAGCGCGTTTAGGCCCATCGAGTCGCCCCAGGCGGCCGCTTCAAAATCGCTAATGTTCCGGCCCCAGGCAGCGCATGCCGGGTTCGCCAACACCCACTCGCATGACGTTAATCGGCATGACGATCACATCCACGCCTTCTGCTTTTCTGTTGATGAACCGATACCCGAGGACGTGCTGACCAGCTGGCTCGACGTGCTGATGAGCTTTGTGGGCAGCAACATTCCGCGCGTCAAGGGCATCCTGAATGTCGAAGGCCAAGAGCAGCCCATTGTTGTGTATGGGGTGCAGCATATTTTCCATCCGCCCGTGCCGCTACCCGCATAGCCCAGCGAGGATCGCCGCTCGCGCTTGGTGTTCATCACACAAGATGTTGGACGGGACGTGATCGAAAAAACCTTTCGGGCTTTCCAGCAGGTGCTGCCAAAGGCAAGGGAGTCCGTGGCGTGAATCTACCCATTTATCTCCACAATACGCTCACGCGCCAGAAGGAAGCTCTCCGCACCAGTCGTCCTGACCGAGTGACGATGTATGTGTGTGGCCCCACGGTTTACAACTACGCCCACATTGGCAACGCGCGGCCTGCCGTGGTGTTCGATGTGCTCTCGCGGTTGCTGCGCCAGCACTACCCGCAGGTGGTCTACGCACGCAACTTTACCGACGTGGACGACAAGATCAACGCGGCCGCCAGCGCTGCGGGCGTGCCCATCGGAGCGATCACCGACCGCTACATCAACGCCTACCACGAGGATATGTACGCGCTGGGTGTGTTGGCACCCGACCTTGAGCCGCGCGTTACCGAGCACATTCCCGCCATCATCGAACTGGTTCAGACCTTGATCGAGAGAGGCCATGCCTATGTGGAACAGGGGCATGTGTTGTTCCATGTACCGTCCTACCCCGCGTATGGGCAGCTTTCAGGCCGACGCACCGAGGACATGATCGCTGGGGCCCGCGTGGAGGTTGCGCCCTACAAGCGTGATCCGATGGACTTCGTGCTTTGGAAGCCATCAACGCCAGACTTGCCGGGCTGGGACAGTCCCTGGGGCCGGGGCCGTCCAGGGTGGCACATTGAGTGCTCAGCCATGATCGGCCAGCACCTGGGTCACACCATCGATATCCACGGCGGTGGGCAAGACCTGATCTTTCCGCACCACGAGAACGAGATAGCCCAGGGCACCTGCGCAAACGGTACCCTGTATTGCAACACATGGGTGCACAACAGCTTCGTCACGGTGGATGGGCAGAAGATGTCCAAATCGCTCGGCAATGTATTGCTGGTGCGTGACCTGTTGGCTCAAGCACCGGGTGAGGCGATCCGCTTGGCGCTGCTGTCCACTCACTACCGCAAACCACTGGACTGGAACGCCCGGCGTTTGCAGGGCGCACGCGAAACCCTACTCAAGTACTACGAAGCCCTGGCCAGAGTCGAGCACATGGATGATCTACCACAGTCCGCGCCCGACAAAGAGTTGCTGGATGCGCTGCGGAACGATCTCAACGTCCCCGGTGCCCTGGTGCGACTGCACGTGCTCCTGACGCAACTGAACCATGCGGACACGGATGTCCAGCGGGCACATGTCAAATCCGTGCTGCTGGCATCTGCCGGGACCTTGGGACTGCTGCAGCAATCGCCGCAAACGGTCCTGGCGGCACTACGGTCGGTAGCATCCTTGTCATCCGCTCCGCCAGTCAACGACGCTCGGATCAAAACGCTGTTGGCTGAGCGCGAATCGGCGCGTTTGAACCGGGATTTTGCCAAATCGGATGCATTGCGCGCCGATCTTGAAAGTGCCGGTTTCATGGTGGAGGACACCCCTCAAGGGCAAGTGCTTCGGCCCGTCGCCAAGGAGTCCGTATGAAACGCTGGCCGACCCAACTGCTGGTGCTGTTCGTGCGCAGCTATCAAGTATTCATTAGCCCGATGCTCGGCCCGCGTTGCCGCTTCCATCCAACGTGCTCGCAGTACGCCATCGAGTCGCTGCGAACGCATGGCGCGTTCAAGGGAACGTGGCTCACGCTCAAGCGCTTGGGGCGCTGCCACCCCTTGCATCAGGGTGGCTACGACCCCGTGCCGCCCAGCCATGCACATAAGGGAAGTGGCCCGTGTTAATCCGCAAGCTGTTCAAGTTCGAGAACGCGCACATCGTGCGTGGCTGCAGCACGCGGCGCTGCTCGCATTCCATCCATGGCCATTCCTACAAGGTCGAACTACTGCTGGAAGCGCATGCGCTCGACCATGGACAGATGGTCTATGACTTCGGTTTGCTCAAAGGCCACGTGCGCGATTTGATTGATGCTTTCGATCATTCCGTCGCGCTGTGGTCTGGGGATGACGCAGATTACCTGGACGCAATGCGCAAGCACTCAGAGCGCTGGGTGCTGATTCCGGTGTCACCGAGTGCTGAGCAGTTCTCACGGCTGTTTTTTTGCCTCGTCGACGCGGCCTTGACCCTCACCGAAATGGCCAACGGAGAGGCAGATGTGAAGCTGCATTCTGTCATCGTCCACGAAACCGAAACGGGCTATGCCCAATGCTTTCGAGAAGATGCTCACAACCCCCGCATGGGTCGCATTGACCTCAATGCGACCCAGTTCTCGCCAGCCATCACGGAAAAATGGCTTAACCCGGAATTGTTTGGACATATACAACGCGGTCAGCGCCTGCCCGCTTCTATTGGAGAGTGTGCATGATCAGAAAAAATCCTCGCGGCGACCTGCCGCGAATCCATCCCAGCGCCTTTGTCGACCCCACGGCCATTCTTTGTGGACTGGTCATTGTTGAGGAGAATGTCTTTATCGGCCCCTATGCGGTAATCCGAGCTGACGAGATGGACGCTCACGGCCATATCGATCCCATCGTGATTGGTGCTCACTCCAACATTCAGGACGGCGTGGTGATCCACTCCAAGTCCGGTGCCAAGGTCAACATCGGACAGCGCACTTCCATCGCACATCGCGCCATCGTTCACGGCCCTTGCACGGTCGGCAACGGTGTATTCATCGGCTTCAACAGCGTGCTGTTTAACTGCACAGTCGAAGATGGCTGTGTCGTTCGTCATAACGCCGTGGTCGACGGGGTGCATCTCCCGGCAGACTTCTATGTGCGATCTACCGAACGCATTGGGCCTGATACCGACCTCGCTGCGCTGCCGCAGGTTTCGGTCGCAGCCAGTGAGTTTTCCGAAGACGTGGCCCGTACCAACAATGAGTTGGTGCTGGGATACAAGCAAATCCAGAACGAGTTTTGAACATGAGCGATTCTTGCGCCGACATCGGCATCACCCTCACTTTACCTGACGGCAGCCAGCGCCGTTTCGAGCATCCTGTCTCCGTTGCGATGCTTGCGACCGATATTGGAGCAAGTCTTGCTAAACAAACGGTGGCCGGAAGGATCGACGGTCGTCCTGTGGATGCCTGCGAGCTCATCACCCACGATGCAGCGGTACAGATCATCACGCCGAAGGACGACGAGGGACTGGAGATCATCCGTCACTCTTGCGCGCACCTGGTCGGTCATGCAGTCAAGCAACTGTACCCAACGGCCAAGATGGTCATTGGCCCGGTGATTGACGAAGGCTTCTACTACGACATCGCCTACGAGCGCCCCTTCACGCCCGAGGACGTTGCTGCCATCGAGCAACGCATGCGCGAGCTGATCGCGAAGGATTACGACGTGATCAAGCGCGTTCTGTCGCGAGAGGAAGTGATCCGACTGTTCAGCGAACGTGGCGAAGTCTTCAAACTGCGCCTTATTGAGGACATGCCGCACGAACAAAGCTTGGGCATGTACTTCCACGAGGAATACGTTGACATGTGTCGCGGCCCCCATGTGCCCAACACACGCTTTCTCAAGCACTTCAAGCTGACCAAGCTCTCTGGTGCTTACTGGCGAGGCGATGCAAAGAACGAGCAGCTTCAGCGAATCTACGGCACGGCTTGGGCTGACAAGAAGCAGCTTGATGCTTACCTGCTGCGAATCGAAGAAGCTGAGAAACGCGACCATCGCAAACTGGGTCGAGAGCTAGACCTGTTCCACTTTCAGGAAGATGCGCCGGGCGCAGTGTTTTGGCACCCACGCGGTTGGATCGTTTTTCAGGAGTTGATCGCTTATATGCGACGCAGCCAGCAGGACGCGGGCTATGTGGAGGTGAATTCACCCGATGTGATGGACCGCAGCCTATGGGAGATTTCCGGCCACTGGCAGAACTACCGCGACCACATGTTCACCACCGAGACCGAGGGCGGCCGCGCGTTGGCGCTCAAGCCCATGAACTGCCCCGGCAGTGTGCTGCTGTACCGCCATGGACTCAAGAGCTACCGCGACCTGCCGATCCGCATGGGCGAGTTCGGCAAGGTGCACCGCTACGAGCCTTCCGGCGCCCTGCACGGATTGCTGCGCGTACGCCACTTCACCCAGGACGATGCCCACGTGTACTGCACGCCGCAGCAGATGGACGCCGAGTGCCGCGATGTGGTGGCGCTGGTGCTGGACATCTACCGGCAGTTTGGCTTCGAGGACGTGCGTATCAAGTTGTCCACCCGCCCGCAGAACCGCATGGGTGACGATGCCACCTGGGACCTGCTCGAAGGCGCGCTGGTGCAGGCGCTGGAGGGCATGGGTTTGCCGTACAAGCTCAACCCCGGCGAAGGTGCTTTCTACGGTCCCAAACTGGAGTTCGTGCTGCGCGACGCGATCGGTCGCGACTGGCAATGCGGCACCCTGCAGGTGGACATGAACCTTCCAGAGCGCTTCGGCATCGATTATGTGGACCAGGATGGGCAGCGCAAGCGCCCGGTCATGCTGCACCGTGCGCTGTTCGGTTCGCTGGAGCGCTTCACCGGCATCTTGATCGAGCATCACACAGGCAAGCTACCGGCCTGGCTGTCACCGGTGCAAGTGGCCGTGATGTCGATCACCGATGACCATGCGACCTATGTGCGAGACGTCACACAGTTGCTGCGCAATTCCGGTCTGCGTGCTGAATGCGACGTCCGCAAC
>Ga0194130_10002892_pt1 | contig 24040 bp, 19 predicted proteins | sample TA2KigsurfametaG_FD_160084 | JGI IMG/M metagenome (GOLD analysis project Ga0194130, IMG submission 160084) | Freshwater microbial communities from Lake Tanganyika, Tanzania - TA2015050 Kigoma 12 surface | ecosystem: Environmental > Aquatic > Freshwater > Lake | place: Tanzania: Lake Tanganyika... | reverse complement strand
TGATGGCAACCAGACCTGTGATCATGCCCGAAGCCGCACCCAGCATCGACGCCTTGCCGCGCTGCAACCCTTCGATGGCGCACCAGGCCAGCGTGGCCGCCGCCGTTGCGATGAAGGTGTTGATCATGGCCAGCGCCGCACCGCCATTGGCCTCAAGGTTGGAGCCGACGTTAAAGCCGAACCAGCCGACCCACAGCATCGAGGCACCGATCATGGACATCACCATCGAATGGGGCGCCATGTTTTCCTTGCCATAGCCGATGCGCGGGCCAATCACCAAGGCACCGACCAGCGCCGCAACCCCGGCGTTGATATGGACCACGGTCCCGCCGGCAAAGTCGAACGCGCCCTTGGCGAACAGATAGCCATTGGCATCCCAAACCATGTGCGCGATCGGGAAATACGAAAAAGTGCCCCACAGGACCGAGAACACCAGAACCGCCTTGAACTTCACCCGCTCGGCAAAGGCCCCGATGATGAGGGCGGGGGTGATGGCGGCAAAGGTCATCTGGAAGGCGATGAACAGATATTCCGGGATCACATAACCCGCGCTGAACGTGGCGGACATGCTGTCCATCGTCACGCCGGACAGGAACAGCTTGCCCGTGCCACCCCACCAGGGGCTGGTCGAGCCACCGAACGAGAAGGAATAGCCATAGACCACCCAGACAATCATCATCACGCAGGCGATGACGGTGGTCTGCATCAGGATCGACAGCATGTTCTTTGACCGCACCAGACCGCCATAGAACAGCGCAAGGCCGGGCAGGGTCATGAATAGCACCAGCACGGTTGACACCATCATCCAGCTGACATCGCCCTTGTCCATCACGGGCGCGGCGGCTTCTGCAACGGCTTCAACCGTCTCGGTGGTGGCTTCCTGTGCCATGGCGGGCAAGGCCGCCAGCAGGGACGCCGTGGAAAGCATCAGTTTCTTCATCTCGGTTCCCCCTTAAAGCGCGTCGTCGTCGGTGTCGCCAGTGCGCACGCGCAGAGCTTTCTCGACATCCATGACGAAAATCTTGCCGTCGCCGATCTTGCCGGTCCGGGCGGTTTTGGTGATGGCATCCACCACGGTTTCGGCCATGCTGTCCGAAACCACGATCTCAAGCCGCATCTTCGGCACGAAATTCACGGCATATTCGGCACCGCGATAAATTTCGGTATGGCCCGACTGCGTGCCGAACCCCTTGATTTCCGTCACCATCATGCCCCGGACGCCGATCGCGGTCAGCGCCTCGCGCACCTCGTCCAGCTTGTAAGGCTTGATGGCGGCAATGATCATCTTCATGTCGCACCCCTTTCCGTGTTGCCGACCCCTGACAGGCCGTGTGACCCCATGAGGCGGCCTTCGCAGGTGCAGCACAAGTTTGTGACAGGTCGGAACCGGCGCGATGACAGGAATAGCGGGCGTCTGCCGCATAAATTTGCGCCAATGCCTCATTTTTGGGCGAAACCGATAGGCGAATCATCGCCCACCACCCTTCGCAACGCGTGCAGAAACCGTTATGGTGCCCCACAACAAGACCAAGAAAATCGGGTTGGGCAGGCATGGCGGGAACGGGCAAAGGGCAACGCCCCTTGGTGGCAGACAGGCGCTATGGCGCCGCCGCACCCACGCGCCGCACAGCCAGCACACCGCCGCCGAAACCGCCGCGCAAGTCACGCCGCGCCGCAGCACCCCAGCGCAAGGGCGGGCTGATCTCGCGCTTCTTCGGCTTTCTCTGGCGGCTGTTCTTCGGCATCCTGTGGCGCGTCACCGCCGTCACCGCGCTGATCTTTGCCGGGATCGTCTATTACTTCTACGCCCAGCTTCCCCCGGTGACCGATCTGCTTGACGGGCGGGCGCGCGGCTCGGTCACGCTGCTTGACCGCAACGACCGGGTCTTTGCCTGGCGCGGAGAAACCTTTGGCGGGCAGATCACCTCGGACAATGTCTCGCCCCACCTCTTGAACGCCGTGGTGGCGACCGAGGACAAGCGGTTTTATCGCCACTTCGGCGTTTCCCCGCGCGGCATCGCCAGCGCCATCAGCATCAACCTGTCCGAAGGCCGCGGACCGCTTTCGGGCAACGGCGGGTCAACCATCACCCAGCAGGTGGCGAAACTCCTCTGCCTTGGCGTGCCCTATGACCAGACCCAATGGACGTCCGAGGCCGAATATGAAGAAGACTGCCGCTCAGGCGGGGTTTACCGCAAGCTCAAGGAACTGCCCTTTGCAGTGGCGATGGAGGTGAAATACTCCAAGGCCGACATCCTGACGATCTATTTCAACCGCGCCTATCTGGGCGCCGGCGCGCGCGGGTTCGAGGCCGCCTCCCAACGCTATTTCGGCATTTCGGCCAATCAGGTGAACCCCGCACAGGCCGCCATGCTGGCCGGGCTCTTGAAAGCCCCCTCGCGCTTTGCCCCCACCAACAACCTGCAACGCGCCCAAGATCGCGCCAACCTCATCATCGGGCTGATGGAAGAACAGGGCTACCTGACCAAGGCCGAGGACGATGAAGCCCGCGCCAATCCCGCGCAGCTTTCGGCAGCGGCACAGGCCAAGTCGGGCGGCTTCTTTGCCGATTGGGTGATGGAAACCGCGCCTTCCTTCCTGACCACCGAAACCATGGAAGACGTGATCATCCGCACCACGCTTGACACCCAGATGCAGCAACGCGCCGAAGAGGCGCTGGCCTGGGTCTTTGAAAACAAGGTGAAGGAAGGCTCAAAGGCGCAGGCGGCGATTGTCGTCATGGGCGCCGATGGCGCGGTGCGCGCAATGGTCGGCGGCCGCAAGATCGAGGCGGCGGGCAGCTTCAACCGCGCCACCCAGGCCCTGCGGCAGACCGGATCGTCCTTCAAACCCTTCGTCTTTGCCGCCGCGATGGACCAGGGCTGGAGCCCGATGGATTTCGTCGAAGATACACCGCTCACCATCAACATCCCCGGTTCCGGTCCCTGGACGCCCAAGAACTACGACAACGAATTCAAGGGGCTCATCACGCTGACCCAGGCCCTTGCCGAAAGCCGCAACATCCCCGCCGTGCGGGTGTCCGAGGCGGTGGGCCGCGAGAATGTCCGCCAGATTGCCGCCGATTTCGGCATCGAAAGCGATCTGGCCGCCGGCCCGGCACTGGCGCTGGGGGCCAGTGAATCCACCCTGATCGAGATGACCAGCGCCTATGCCGGCATCCTGAACGGCGGTTCGTCCGTGGCGCCCTTTGGCATCCGTCTGCTGGAAGTGCCGGGCAATGAAGAGCTGAACATGTTCACCGAAACCGGCATCGGCGAGCGGGTGATCAGCGAAGAAGCGGCCCAGCTTCTGGTCTACATGATGGCGCAGGTGGTGAACGACGGCACCGGCACCCGCGCCCGGCTTGACGGGCGGCCTGCGGCGGGCAAGACCGGCACCACCTCGGCCGGGCGGGATGCGTGGTTCGTGGGCTTCACCGCCGATTATGTCGCCGGTGTCTGGATGGGCTATGACGACAACACGCCCCTTGAAGGCGTGACCGGCGGCGGCCTGCCGGCCGAAATCTGGCGCGAAGTGATGCTGCGTATCCATGACGGCCTGCCGGTCCGCGAATTGCCCATGATCGTGCCCGCCCCGCGCGACCGCCCGCTGGATGCAGGCGGCGGCGGCTTTGGGCAGGATTTCCAGACAAGCGGCCAGCCCGGCGCTGCAACAGCGCCGCAAAACCCCGTCGATGCGCTGTTGCGCGATCTTCTGGAAGAACAGCGCTAGGGTCAGGCCCCGGCGCGAATGCGCGCCACTTGCACCGCAAGAATGCCCCCGGCGGCAATCGCCACGCCGATCATGTCCAGCCCGGTGACCGCCTCACCCAGCAAAAGCGCCGCGATCACCACGCCGAAAAACGGGTTGAGAAAGTGAAAGGCCGAGGCCTTGACCGCCCCGATCCGGCCGATCAGGTGGAACCAGATCAGCGTTGCCGCCAGACCGGGCACCAGAATCTGATAGGCAAAGGCCAGGGCCAGCCGCAGGGTCAGCGTAACCTCGATCGGCTCGATCATCAGGGCAACCACCGCCAGCGCGGCGGAACCGACCAGCATCTGCAAACCCACGACCATAAGCAGGTTGCCCCCCGCACTGGCCCCACGCACCGACAGCGTGGCCACCGCCAGCGCGGTTGCGCCAATCACGCATAGTCCCACCGACACCAGATCGGCCCCGCCCTGCAACCGGCTTCCCATGATCAGCGCCACGCCCGCAAACCCGGCCACCAGACCGGCAAGACCCAAAGGTGCCACCCGCTCGCCCCGAAAGGCCCAGCCCAGCCCCGCAACGATCAGCGGCATGGCCGAAGCGATGATCGAGGCAAGCGAGGCTTCGATCTTCTGCATGGCCACAAAAAACAACCCCAGATAAAGCGCGTTCTGGCACAGGCCAAAGATCACCACCGCCCGGCCCTGCGCGCGCGGCAGCCGCCAGCTTTGCCCCATGGCACGCGCAATCCCCACCGCAAACCCGCCCGAAATGGCATAGCGCAAGGCCAGCGACCACAGGGGCGGCGCATCCATCAGGATGATCCGCGCGCTGGTAAAGGCCGATGACCACATCACCGCAAAGGCCAGACCCAGCGCTATGGCTTTGACGCCCATCATCCCTCCAGCGAAAAGAGCCACCCAGCGGGCGACCCTTTCCGGTTCAAACGAATTCCGTTCGAGATCAGGCGTTGACGCTGTCCTTCAGCGCCTTAGCGATCGAGAACTTGACCTGCTTGTCGGCGGGCTTTTTCACCATCTCATTGGTGGCGGGGTTGCGCACCATGCGCTCGCCACGCTCACGGCAGACCACCTTGCCCAGGCCCGGCAGGGTCACGGCGCCACCGGCGGCAACTTCCTTCGAGACAACCTCGGCAATGGCGTCCAGGGCAGCGCTGGCGGTTTTCTTGTCAGAGCCCATGGCTTCGGCAAGCGCGGCGACGAGCTGGGTCTTGGTCATCGGTTTGGTCATCTGTCTTTTCCTTGTTGTTACAGGGCCCGGAGGGCGACGCAATCCTACCTTACGGTGATGACATGACTTCCCATGTTTCAAACGGGAAATGCAAGGTGTTTTTCCCCGGTTTCAACCGCAAATGCCGCTTGAAAGGCCCTAAAGGAAGGCGGTTTCCTCGAAACTGCGCAGCTTTCTGCTGTGAATCCGCGCCAGGGGCATTTCGCGCAACCGCTCCATCGCGCGGATGCCGATCTGCAGATGCCGCGCGACCTGGGTCTTGTAGAAGTCGCTTGCCATGCCGGGCAGTTTCAACTCGCCATGCAGGGGCTTGTCGCTGACACACAAAAGCGTCCCATAAGGCACCCGGAACCTGAACCCGTTCGCCGCAATCGTGGCGCTTTCCATGTCCAGCGCAATGGCGCGGCTTTGGCTCAACCGCCGCACCGGGCCGGACTGGTCGCGCAGCTCCCAGTTGCGGTTGTCGATGGTGGCCACCGTCCCGGTCCGCATGATCCGCTTCAGCTCATAGCCCTTCAGCTGCGTCACCTCGGCCACCGCCTCTTCCAGCGCGATCTGGATTTCGGCCAGCGCCGGAATGGGAACCCAGACCGGCAGATCGTCGTCCAGCACATGATCCTCGCGCAGATAGGCATGGGCCAGGCAGAAATCGCCCATCCGCTGGCTGTTGCGCAGCCCCGCACAATGCCCCACCATCAGCCAGGCATGGGGCCGCAACACCGCGATATGATCGGTCGCGGTTTTCGCGTTTGAAGGACCAACCCCGATATTGACCAGCGTGATCCCCTGCCCATCGGCCCGCTTCAGGTGATAGGTCGGCATCTGCGGCATCTTCGCGGGCTGCACGATCACCCCGTCCGGCGTGGTGATCTCCTGATTTCCCGTCGCCACAAACCCGGTATAGCTCAGCCCCGGATCGGCCAGCGCCGCGCGGGCATAGGCTTCGAATTCATCGACATAGAACTGATAGTTGGTGAACAGCACATGGTTCTGGAAATGCGCCGCATCGGTCGCGGTGTAATGCGCCAGACGGGCCAGCGAATAATCCACCCGCTGCGCGGTAAAGGGTGCAAGCGGCATCGACCCATCGTCATTCTGGGTCCGCACACCATTGACGATGTCATCATTCGTCGTCGCCAGATCCGGCACGTCGAACACATCGCGCAAGGAAAACTCCAGCACCCCCTCTTGCGGCACCGATACCGACGGATTGCCCGCCACCGCAAAATGCACCGGGATCGGCGTGTGCGAGGGGCCGATCTGCACCGTCACCTGATGGTTCTCCATCAACAGCGCGATCTGCTGTATCAGATAGGCACGGAAAAGATCGGGCCGCGTGATGGTGGTGGCATAGGTGCCGGGTCCGGACACATGGCCAAAGGACAACCGGCTGTCCACCTCGGCATGGCTGGTCACGGTCAGGCGGATTTCGGGGTAAAAGGCGCGGATGCGATGGGCAGGCTTTGCCCCGGTCACCGCGCGGGTAAAGTGGTCGGCCAGAAAGGCCGTCGCCTGTTCGTAAAGCGCCTCAAGACAGGCCACGGCATGGGCGGCATCATCAAAGGCCTGCGATTCGGGGTGGTCCGGGGTCAGGACCGGGGTGGGATCATCTTGCATGAATTCTTCTTCCGTTTGATCGCCGATCTAAACCGGAAGGCGAGGGCTGCTGCAAGTGACGTCTTGATGACATCACCCCACAGGCATCAAAGGGCAGGGCATCAAGGGGGGGCATCAGACGGCGCGGAACAACACCACCTGCGCCCGGTCGGTCGCATGGTCGGGGTCAAGCGCGGCGGCCGCCGCCCCATAGATCTGCACTTCGATCAGTTGCAGCGCGGTGATCTGCCCGGCCCCCTGCAAAGCCTCCACCGCACGGTCAAAGCCCTGCGCGGCCCAGACCCGCAGATTGACCGAAAGCGCAAACTGCGCGCCGGGCCAGGCAAGCGCCAGAAGATGGGGAAAAGCCTCGGGACCGACATGGCCCGCCGTAAAGGTGCCGGAACTGACAATCCCCCCATATTGCCGCGGCAGGGCAATCGGCTTGGTGATATCGGCCTGCACAAGCTGGCGGTAAATGCCCTTTTCTGCGGCCCGGCCCAGCATCTCGGCGGAAAAATCCACCGCATCCATCGGCCCGGCCTGCCCCATCTCGCGCAAGCGCTCGGCCAAAAGGTCAGTGCCTGCGCCCACATCCAGCACCGGGCTGCCACCCCCCGCCGCAAGAAAGGCCGCCGCAACATGGGCGGGCAGCAGATAGTCCATCCCCTCGGCAAAGCCGCTGTCATAGCTCGCCGCCCAAGCCCGGTAATGGGCAAGGCAGGCTTCAGGGCCGGTCAGCGTCAGGGCGCCGGAAAGGTCGGGTTCGCTCATGGCGCGATGCTGGCCGATCCGGCCCCGCAGATCAAGCCTTGCCCGCGCCTTGCGCTGCCGCAATAGTGCAGGGATGAACACCCTTCTTTCCCTTGGCCATGGCTATTCGGCCAGCGCCCTTGCCGCCCGGCTCTTGCCGCTTGGCTGGCAGGTGATCGGCACCATCCGCGACCCCTCTCGCGCCGATGCCTTGCGCAGCTTGGGCGTCGAGCCGCTCCTGTGGCCCGCCGATCTGGCCCCGGCCCTGTTGCGTGCCACCCATATCCTTGCCTCCGCCGCGCCGGATGCCTTGGGCGATCCCTTTCTGCAAGTCGCCGGTGATGCCGTGCGCGCCGCGCATCCGGCTTGGGTCGGCTATCTCTCGACCACCGCCGTTTATGGCGACCATCAGGGCAGCTGGGTGGATGAAACGACGCCCGTCAATCCCGGCTCGCCCCGCGCCCATCAGCGCGTGCTGGCCGAACGCCAGTGGCTGGCGACCGGCCTTCCCGTCCACATCTTCCGGCTGGCGGGCATCTACGGCCCCGGTCGCGGCCCTTTTGAAAAGGTGCGCGACGGAACCGCGCGGCGCATCATAAAACCCGGTCAGGTGTTTTCGCGTATCCATGTCGCCGACATCGCCGAAACGCTGATCGGCTCCATCGCCCGGCCCAACCCCGGCGCGATCTATAACCTGTGCGACGATGACCCCGCCCCGCCCGAGGATGTGCTGTCCTACGCCGCCCATCTGCTTGGCCTGCCCGACCCGCCCGCCGTGCCATATTATCAGGCCGAAATGACACCGATGGCCCGCAGCTTCTATGCCGAGTCAAAGCGCGTCCGGAATGACCGCATCAAGACCGAACTCGGGGTGCGGCTGACCTTTCCCGACTACCGCGCCGGGCTGGCGGCCATGGTCAAGGGTTAACCCGGCCCCGATCGGCCTTGCCCCCGGCCGTGTCGGGACGGATGCCAGACGCAAACCCGACGTGAACCAGACGCAGACCCGACGGCAGAACCAGGCGCTGGCCTCCAACCTTCTTGCAAATTTGCAAGAATCCTGCATTTTGGGGAAATGAAACAGGACAGCCCCGATCTCGGCCCGCGCATCCGCGCCCTGCGCCTTGCCCGCCAGTTGTCGCTGGCCGAGTTGGCCGCTGGCACCGGCGTGTCCGAGGCCACGATGAGCCGGATCGAGACCGGCCAAAGTCAGGTTTCCGCCCCGCATCTTTACGGTCTGGCGCAGGTCCTTGGTGTGGGAATTTCGGAATTCTTTCAAGATTCCAACGCATTGCGCGGCGTGCGGTCCGTCACCCGCGCCTCCGAAGGCACCGCCTTTACCACCCCCCGCCTGCAGGCCCTGCTGATTGCCGCCGACCTGCGGCTCAAGGCGATGCACCCCTTTGTGAACCGCACCACCGCCCATGATCTGGCCCAGGTCGGCGGCCTGTCTGGCCATGCGGGCGAGGAATTCCTGCATGTGCTGCAAGGCCCGGTGCTCCTGATCTCAGAAACCTACCATCCCTTGCGGCTGGAAACCGGTGACAGCCTATATTTTGATGCCTCAGACCCCCACGCCTATCTGACCGACCCCGGCACTGAGGCGGTGTTCCTCGTGGTCTCGTCCCTCCCCCCCGCACAGGAAAACCCAACATGACCGATGCAATCCTTGCCGAAATTCTGTTGCCTACCATAGAGTTGCGCGATGACTTGCCGTTCTGGACCAAGACGGTCGGCATGCGGTTGGAAAACATCTTCCCCGCCGACAACCCCTCGGTTGCCTCCCTTTCCGGCCACGGTTTGCGGGTGCGGATCGACAAATCTGCCACGGTTTCCCCCGGAAAAATCCGCATCCTGACCGACGATCCCACCCGTTTTGCCGGTGGCCAAAATCGGCTAACTGCCCCAAATGGAACAGAAATCGAGGTGGTCCCCCTGACCCCGCGACTGGAGCAGCCGGCGACATTGCACGAATACGGCGTGCGGCGTCTGAAGGATTCCGCGCCATGGGTGATCGGCCGGGCGGGGATGCATTACCGCGACCTGATCCCCTCCCGCCTTGGTGGCTCGATCATCGCCAGCCACATCCGCATCCCCGACGGCGGCCCAGTGCCGGACATGGTGCATTACCACACGGTCGGGTTCCAGCTGATCTACTGCTACAAGGGCTGGGTGGATGTGCTTTATGAGGATCAAGGCACTGAAATGATGCGGCTTTCCGCAGGAGATTGCGTGATCCAGCCGCCCGAAATCCGCCATCGGGTCTGCCATGCCTCGCCCAATATCGAGGTGATCGAAATCGGCGTTCCCGCCGAACACATCACCACGATTGACCACAACATGACCCTTCCGAACGGCTTTGGCGACCCGGCGCGGGAATGGCAGGGCCAACGTTTTGTGCATCATGTGAAGGACAAGGCGGTCTGGCAGCCCTTCCGGGTTCCGGGGTTTGTCGCCCGCGACACCGGCATTGCCGCAGGGACCAAGGGGGTCGCGAATATTCAGGTGGCTCGCTTCGACGGCGGCACCCCGCCCGCCACTCTGCATGACACCGACATCCATTTCACCTTTGTGCTGGAAGGCAGCATGACGCTCCGCGCCAAGGGCCAGCCGGACAAGGATCTGTCGGCAGGCGATGCCTTTGTGATCCCGCCCGGCATGGCGGCGCAATATGCCGATTGCTCGGCCGATCTGGAGCTGTTGGAGGCGACGCTGCCCGCCGGGTTCACCACGACGGTCACCACGCTTTAGCGCAGCAAATCAACGCCTTGTCAGGATCAGGATGCCGCATACCACGATCTTGGCGCTGCCGATCAGGGTTGGCAGATCCGGCCGCTCGCCAAAGACCGCCACCCCCAGAACCAGCGCAAAGACCAGGCGCGTATAACGAAAGGGCGTGACGGCCGAAACCTCCCTCGCCCGTGCGCATGGCGTGGGTGAGATGGCTGTAGCCAAGGATGCCAAAGGCGGCCGCCCCCAGCGCCTTGGCCAAGGGCAGGGCGGCGGGCAGCACCGGGCCGCCCTCGACGGCCAGAATAATCAGCCCGGAAAGTGCCAGAACGGAAAACCCGGCCACCCCAAGCTGGGCGTTTGACAGCGCAGGTGGCGCGGCGCGGGTGGCCAGATCCCGCCCGGCAAAGCCCAAAAGGCCAATGACCGCCAGAAGCGCCATGGCGTCAAACCCTTCAAGCCCCGGGCGCAAGATCACCAAAACCCCGGCAAAGCCCAAGACCGTCAGCGCCCAGCGCCAAAGCCCCACACGCTCGCCAAAGATCAGCGCCGCTCCGGCCACCACCACCAAAGGCGTGGCCTGCAGGATGGCCGAGGCCACCGAAAGCGGCGTCAGGGCAATCGCCAGCGAATAGAAAAGCCGCCCCACCACCTCGAAGCCCGACCGCAGAACCATCGTGCGCGAGACCAGCGCGGCGGGAAAGGCGGGCTCTCCCAAGCGGTGCGATTGCAGGGCAAACCACAAGACCCCCAGCGCCCCCATCAGCGCCAGAACCTGCCCCAAGGGCATCGCCTTGGCGGCGGATTTGATGAACATGTCCTCGACGGCAAACCCTGCCATCGCGGTGATCATGAACAGGCTGCCGCACTGGTTTTCGGTAAGTGTCACCTAACGTGCGCCCCATGTATCCGACAGCCGATAGCCTTGCGGCCAGGGGTCGGACGGGTCCAGCATGTGCTGATGTGTACCGGTGATCCAGGCCCGGCCCGAGATTTCGGGCAGCACCGCCGGAGTGTCCTCGACCTGCGCCCGCCCGACGATGCGGCCCTCAAACTGCCCCCCGATCAAGGATCCGGCGCGCAGGGTTTCGCCCTCGGCAATCTGCCCCCGTGCTGCCATCAGCGCCAGACGGGCCGACACGGCGGTGCCCGTGGGCGAGCGGTCCACCTTGCCGGGGCGGATCGAGACGGCATGGGTCGTCTCCCAGACATCGGCGGTCTTGGTCAGGGGCGCGGCAAAGAGGCAGAAGGAGTAATGCGACCAGTCGGGGTTTTCGGGGTGGTGAAAGGGGATCTGTTCATCGGCCGCCGTGGTGATCTGCACCCCAAGCCGGGCGATCTGATGGGCGTTTTCCGGCACCAGATCAATCCCGATGGCGGCGGCATCCACCACCACAAAACTGTCGCCGCCATAGGCGGTGTCGACGGTGATCCTGCCCAGGTCGGGCAGTGTCAGCCCCACATCCAGACGCTGGGCAAAGGAGGGCAGGTTGCGCACAAAGATCCGCTCGGCCTTGCCGTTGCGGCATTCGGCGCGCACCCGGACCAACCCGCCCGGCGCCTCAAGCGTCAAGTGGGTTTCGGGTTCGGTCATGGGCAGGATGCCAGAATCCAGAAGCACCGTTGACACGCAGATCGAATTCGATCCCGACATCGGCGGGTTGTCGGCAGGCTCCATGATGATGAAGCCCATCTGGGCGCGGGGGTCTTTCGGCGGCACCAGAAGGTTCACATGGCGAAACACCCCGCCGCGCGGCTCGTTCAGCACGAAATTGCGCAGGGTCTGATCGGCCCAAAGCGCCTCGCGCATCTGCCACAGAGTTTCGCCCGGTGGCGGGGCAACGCCGCCCACGATGACATCGCCTACCTCACCCTCGGCATGGGCGGAAATGACGTGAATGGTCTTGCTGCTGCGCATCGGGGTCTCTGCTTGACTTGGCGGCAGAGTGCAGAAATCGGGCAGAAAAGGAAAGGGCGCCCAAAGGCGCCCAAAGTCGTCTGGTCCGGTCAGGATGCGGCGGGCTTTAGATCAGCCCGGCATGGCTCATCGCGGCCTTGATGCGGGCCTTGGTGCCGTCGGTCAGCGTGACCAAAGGCAGGCGGACATCTTCCGAACATTTGCCCAGAAGCGACAGGCCGTATTTGGCTCCGGCCAGACCCGGCTCAAGGAAGATCGCCTCGTGCAGCGGGAAAAGACGGTCTTGATAGGCCAGCGCCTTTTTGTAATCGCCCGCCAGCGCGGCCGCCTGAAACTCGGCGCAGAGGCGCGGGGCGACGTTTGCGGTGACCGAGATGCAGCCCACCCCACCATGGGCGTTGAAGGCGAGCGCGGTTTCGTCATTGCCGGACAGCTGGATGAAATCGGCCCCACAGGTCGCGCGCTGCGAGGAGACGCGGTCAATCTTGCCGGTGGCGTCCTTGACCCCGATGATGCGCGGCAGCTTGGCCAATTGGCCCATGGTGTCAGGCATCATGTCGACGACCGAGCGGCCGGGGATGTTGTAGATCACGATCGGCAGTTTGCAGCAACCATGCAGCGCCGTGTAATGGGCAACCATGCCGGCTTGGGTCGGCTTGTTGTAATAGGGGGTCACGACCAGGGCGGCATCGGCACCCACCTTTTCGGCAAAGCGCATCAGCGAGATGCCTTCGACGGTGTTGTTCGACCCAGCCCCGGCAATGACCGGCACGCGGCCACGGGCAGTTTTCACCACGACCTCGATCACCGTCTGGTGTTCTTCGTGGGAAAGCGTCGGGCTTTCGCCGGTGGTGCCGACAGGCACAAGGCCGGTAGAGCCTTCGGCGATCTGCCATTCCACCAACTGTTTGAGCGTATCAAGATCCAGCTCGCCGTTCTTGAATGGCGTCACCAGGGCAGGAATGGACCCTTTGATCATGACACGTCTCCTATGGGGGGCGTCTTGCGCCCGTTGACAAACGCAGTCTCCTTAGCGGGAAGGCGGGCTTTTGCCAAGAAGGGCTGATAAACCAAAGTTCATCGGTGCGCGGGTTGTGACGGGGCGGCGGCTCTGGCAGGTTGGAGGCATGAAACTTGCCCTGATCCTTCCGCTGTTCCTGGCCTTTGCCCTCCCCTTGCACGCCGATCCTGCCGAGGATGCGCTCCGCGAGGGGTTACGCCTGTCGCGGGCCAAGGATTATGCCGGGGCGCGCGCCGCCGTGGCCGGGGTGGGCGGCGTGGCGGCCGATCTGGTGGAATGGTCCCGCCTGCGCGCCGGAGATGAGGCGGCGCGGCTGGGCGATTACGAGGCATTTCTGGCCAAGCGCCCAGATTGGCCGGGCCTTGGCCTTTTGCGCCAGAAGGGCGAGGTTGCTGTGGCGCGGTCCACCGACCCGGCGCGTGTGATCGCCTATTTCGGCGGGGAAAAACCGCAGACCGGACAGGGCGCGGTGGCGCTGGTGCAGGCGCTGCTGGCGGCCGGGCGGCCGGGTGAAGCAGAGGCCGAGGCGCATCGGGCCTGGGCGGTCTTGCGGTTTTCAGCCGGGGAAGAGGCGGCGCTTTTGTCGCTTCAAGGTGCCGCAATGGACGTGGCGCATGAGGTGCGGCTGGACAATCTCTTGTGGGCCGGGAACCGCACGCCCGAGGTCTTGCGCATGTTGCCGCGCGTCTCGGCGGGATGGCAGGCCCTGGCGCAGGCGCGGATGGGGCTTCATGCCGACAAGCCTGGCACTAGCGCCTTGATCGAAGCCGTGCCGCAGGCGCTGCGCGATGATCCGGGGCTGGCCTATGAACGCTTTACCTGGCGGATGCGGCGCGAGAATTATCCCGATGCGGCGGCCTTCCTGATCGAACGCTCCACCAGTCCCGCAGCGCTTGGCCGACCCGAGGCCTGGGCCGACCGTCGCGCCCTGGTCGCGCGTTGGCTGATGCGCAACGGGCAGGAAACCATGGCCTACCGCGCCGCTGCCTCGCATCACCTGTCAACCGGCAGCGATTTTGTGGATCTGGAGTTTCTCGCGGGCTTCATCGCGCTGCGCAGGCTGGGCGATGCGGATACCGCGCTGCAGCATTTCACCCGGCTGAAAGGGGCGGCTGGCACCCCGATCAGCCTGTCGCGCGCTGACTATTGGACGGGCCGCGCCCTGGAGGCCAAGGGGGATGCAGCCGGGGCGTGGGCCACCTATCAGGCGGCAGCGCAGCATCAGACCGCCTATTACGGGCAATTGGCCGCCGAAAAGCTGGGCCTGACGCTGGACCCCGCCTTGGTGCAGGTGGGCGAGCCGCAGCGTGGCTACAAGACCGCACCCTTTGCCGGCTCGTCTGTCTTGCAGGCCGGGCGGCTGTTGCAAGCCATTGGCGAGCGGGGGCAGGCCAAGCGGTTCTTCCTGCATCTGGCCGAGGGGCAAGACCGCGCCGGGCTTGAGGCGCTGTCGGACCTGGCGCTGTTGCTGGATGAGCCGCATCTGGCGCTCGTGGTGGCCAAGCAGGCGGCTGAACAGGGCTGGATCCTGCCGCGCGCCTATTACCCGGTGCCCGATATGGTACCGCAGGAACTCGCCGTCAGCCGGGCCTTGGCCTTGGCCATCAGCCGCCGCGAAAGCGAGTTCGAGCCGACCGCGCGCAGCAGCGCCAACGCGCTGGGGCTAATGCAGCTGTTGCCGGAAACCGCCGCGCGAATGGCCGAGCAGCTGGGCATGGCGCATGAGACCCGGCAGTTAACCGCCGATCCGGCGCATAACGCGGTCTTGGGCGCGGCCTATCTGGCGCAGATGATCGAAGAGTTCGGCCCGACGGTCGCCATGGTGGCCGCGGGATACAACGCCGGGCCCGGCCGCCCGCGCCGCTGGGTGACGGAACTCGGCGATCCGCGCACCGGCGATCCGGTAGATTGGGTGGAAACCATCCCCTTTGCCGAGACCCGCACCTATGTGATGCGGGTGACCGAAAGCCTGGTGATCTATCGTCAGCGGCTAAAGGGCGAAGCGGGGCCGGTGCGGGTTACGTCTGAGCTGAGCGGCGGCTAGCCGCCTCGGCCTGCGCCCGAACGCGCTGGCGCCAGAGCGTGAACAGGCCCGCCGCGACCACGATGGTCGCGCCGACCACCGCGTTCAGGCGCAGCACCTCGCCGAAAATGGTGATGCCAAAGATCGAGATGAACACCAGTTGCAGGTAGACGAAGGGCTGCACGGCGCTGGCCTCGGCCACCTCATAGCTGCGGATCAAGAGCCAATGGCCAAGGATGCCCGAACAGCACAAGAGCCCCATCCAAGCCGAATCTATCGGGGTCATCGGGGTCCAGAACCACAGGCCAAGCGGAGTGAGGACAATGGCACCCACAAGGCCCATCCAGAAAAAGCTGACCGCACTGGTGTCGGTGCGCCCGACATAGCGGGTCAAAAGCGCGTAAAGCGCATAGATGAAGGCGCCAAGCAGCGGGACAAGCGCCCAGATCGAGAACACGCTGCCCCCCGGATCAAGCACGATCAGCACACCGATGCAGCCCACGCCAATTGCCGCCCAGCGCCGCCAGCCGACCTTTTCGCCAAGGATCGGCCCAGACAGCGCCGCCACAATCAGGGGTGAGGTGACAAAGACGGCATGGGTTTCAATCAGGCCAAGGTTCACGAATGAGACCTGCATGATACAGATTTCAGCGGCAAGGATCACGCCACGGACAACCTGCCACGTCTTGTTGGGCGATGCCCAAACCGAAGAAAATCCACCTTGGCTGCGGCGCACCAGATAATAGCCAAAGATCAGGAATACCCAATAGCGCAGCATGACGATGGAAAAGGTGTTGTAATGACTGCCAAGATGGCGACTGACGCCGTCTTGCAAAGCAAAAATCAAGACCGCCGCAATCATCATCAGCGTGCCAAGGCGGTTGTTCTGTTCAGCCATTGCGTTGTTCAACCATTCCCGGCCGTTCTTTCCGACCACAGGGCATAGACCCCCGACGCCATGACCAGCGCCACCCCGATCAGCACCACCAGGGACAGGCTTTCGCCAAAGGCAAAGATGCCGATCAGGGTGATGAACACGAATTGCATGTAGGCAAAGGGCTGCACAGCGCTGGCCTCGGCCAGTTCATAGGTTTTCAGCAAAAGCCAGTTCGACAGCACTGATACGGCGGCATAGGCGAACATCCACGGCCAGTCATGGGCCGCCACCTCTTGCCATTTTGGCACGCCAATCACGGTCATCACCACAGCACCAATCACGGCGGGCCAAAAGAAGGAGGGAAAGTTCAGCTCTGACCGGGCCGTCAGGCGGGTCAGGACCGAGTAAAGCGCGAAGAAGAAGGCCGAGACCAGCGGCAGGACGGCAGCCCAGCTGAACACGCCCGTGCCGGGGCGTAGGATCACCAGAACGCCCAGCATCCCCACAACCAACGCAATCAGGCGCGGCAAGGTCAGCTTTTCCCCCAATAGCGGGCCGGAAAGGGCCACCACCATCAGCGGGCAAAAGGCAAAGACGGCATGCGTCTCGATCAACCCGATGATGGTGTAGGCCCAGATCATGATGGCGATTTCAATCACCAGCAACAGCGCGCGCAAGACATGCACCGGCAGGCGGGTGGAGTGGATGGCGGCGCGGAAGCCTTCAGGTCGGCGGGCAGCAAGGATCATGACATAGACGGCAAAGACCCAGTAGCGGAAAGCCACGACCATGGGCGTGTTGTAGGTTTCCGCCAGATAGCGCGACAGCCCGTCCTGCACCGAAAAGGACAGCATGGCCGCGATCATCAATGCGATGCCCAGATGCGTCGACTTCATGCCAAGGCCCCCAGCGTCATATGGCGTTTGCGGCCATGGCCGGGGCGACGGTCCACGGTGAACCCGGCTTCAGCCAGCGCGCGGCGCACGTGGCCTGCGGCGGTATATGTGGCGAATGTGCCGACGGGGGTGGTGTGGCGGGCGACCTCAGCCATCAGCTCGGGCGACCATAGTTCGGGGTTCTTGGCGGGCGAAAAGCCGTCCAGGAACCAGGCATCCGCGCAGGCTTGCCAGCGGGGCAGGGTTTCGCGGGCGTCGCCGATGATGATTTCGGCGGTGATCTGGCCGATTTCAAAACGGCGCGCGCCAGTGGCCCATGCGTCAAGGAAGGGGTCTGCCGCAGCGCGGGCAGTCGGGAAATGGTCCAGCGCTCGGGCGATTTCGGCGGCGTCCAGCGGAAAGGCTTCAAAGCTGGTAAAGCGGATGGGATGGCCGGGGTTGCACAGATGCAAGGCCAAAAGGTTCAGCCCGGTGCCAAAGCCCAGTTCGGCCACCTGAAAGCCGGGGCGCAGCCGGGAGGGCAGGTCGTTTCCGGCCAGAAAGACATGGCCGGTTTCCGCCAGCCCATCGTTCAGCGAGAAATACGGATCATCAAAGCGGCGCGACACTGGGATGACGCCATCGCGCCATTCCAGACCTTGCCCCTGTTCGCCGCCCGTCATCTGCCGTATCTCCGCAATCGGGCGGACCATGTGGAAGGCGGGCCGGAATGGCAAGGGTCGATCTGACAGTGCGGGGTGGCGGCGCCTTTGGCCTGTGCATCGCATGGGAGGCCGCCCGGCGCGGCGCGCGGGTGCGGCTGATCGAGACGGTGGCGATCGGGGCGGGCGCGTCAGGCGGGATCGTGGGCGCGCTTTCGCCCCATGTGCCGGAAAACTGGAACCCGAAGAAGGCGTTTCAACTGGAAAGCCTTCTGATGGCCGAGAGTTTCTGGGCCGGGGTAGCAGAAGTGTCTGGCCTGCCCACGGGCTATGGCCGGGTGGGGCGGGTGCAGCCCCTCGCCGATGCGGCGGCGGTGGTGCTGGCCCACAAGCGGGCCGAGACGGCGCGCGCGCTGTGGCAAGGCCGCGCCGAATGGCGGGTGATCCCGGCAACGGGTGGGCCGTGGGAGCCTGCCAGCCCCTCGGGCTTTGTGGTGGAAGATACGCTGTCCGCAAGGCTCCATCCGCGCATGGCCTCGGCGGCGCTGGTGGCGGCGATCCGGGCCAAGGGGGGCGAGGTGATCTTGGGCGAGGGCGCGCAGGACGGCCCGGTGATCTGGGCCACCGGGGTGCAGGGATTGCGCGATCTGACCGCCGACCTTGGCCGCCCCTTGGGCGACGGGGTGAAAGGCCAAGCGATCAGCCTGCGCTTTGACGCCCGGACCGCGCCGCAGCTTTACGCCGACAGCCTGCACATCATTCCCCATGCCGATGGCACCGTGGCGATTGGCTCTACCAGCGAGACGGTTTGGGACAAAGATGCAGGCACGGATCGCCAGTTAGAGACGATTCACGCCCGCGCCATTGCCGCGCTGCCCGTGCTGGCTGATGCGCCTGTGGTGGAACGGTGGGCGGGCATCCGACCCCGCGCCAAGACCCGCGCGCCGCTTTTGGGCGCATGGCCGGGGCGGCCGGGGCAGTTTGTCGCCAATGGGGGTTTCAAGATCGGGTTCGGCATGGCGCCCAAGGTCGCAACGACCATGGTCGATCTGGTGCTGGAGGGGCGCGACACCATCCCCGAAGGCTTTCGGCTTTAGCCGCTTGCCGAAGCGGCGCGGCTGCCGCATCCTGCGACCATGCGCCGGTTTGTCCCCCCCAATCTTCTGGCGGCCATGTGGCGGTTTTACTGCCGCACCGAGCAGGCCGAACCGGATCTCATCGCCGCCGAAGTGGCGTTTTACGGCTTTCTGGCGATCTTTCCGGCCGCTGCGGCGGTGATTGCCATCTGGGGTTTCGTGTCAGACCCCGATGTGATCCGGCAAGAGCTGAACCTGTTGCGCCCGGTGCTGCCGCCCGATGTGTTCACCCTGATCGCCGATCAGGTCGAGGGGCTGATGTCGGTCGCCTCATCGAACCTTGGGCTGACGACGGTGCTGTCCACGGCCTCTGCGCTGTGGTCGGCCCGCGCAGGGATGGCGGCGCTGATCCGGGGGTTGAATGCCATTCACCAGCGCCCGAACCGGTCAGGCCATTGGCATCAGCTGCGCGCGGTGGCGCTGACATTTGTGTTGTTGGGCCTTGTGCTTGCGGTGATCCTGCCGCTTGTCATGGCGTTTCTGCCCTTGGGCAGCTATGGGCTGGCAGCCTTGCAGGGGGCCAATACGGCCCTGGGCCTTGGCTTGGGCGTTCTGGCCATGGCGCTGGCCTATCGGCTGGGGCCGAACCACGGGAAGAACCCGCCGCCGCTTTTGTCCTGGGGCCTGTTAGTGGCGGTGGTGCTCTGGGTTCTGGCGACGCGGGGCTTCATGCTTTATCTTGACAATTTCCCAAGCTACAACCGCATTTACGGCTCTATCGGGGCGGTGGCGGCGCTGATGATGTGGCTTTATGTGTCGGCCTATACCGTGCTTCTGGGCGCGGCGGTGGATGCCGAACGGCACCGGGCCGCGCGTCAGTAATCCTTTTCCAGAAACACCCCGATGCCGGTATTGCCATCGGTGGCCGTGCTGCCGCGCAGGGTGATGCTGTCGGTCAGGTCAAGGTTCAGGTCGATCTGCGTCTTGCCATCCTGACCCACGGTCACCTCGGAATAGAGGTTCTGGCCCAGATACTTGCCCGCCGTCAGTTCCGCCGCCCCTTCGGCCGAGGTTTTCACATCCAGACTGTCAAGCCCGAAGCCCTGCCGCAGCCGTGACACTACGCCCTCGCCACCCCGCCCGGCAAGGGTGGCAACCGCATTGGCCAGTTGCAGCGCCTGCAGCGCCGAGAGGTTTTGCAGCCCGCGACCAAAGAGCAAGAGGGCCAGCACCTCTTCCTCGGGCAGTTCGGGCATCGAGGTGAAGCTGACCTTTGGGTCATTGGCCCGCCCTTCGATCAACACGCTGGCCGTGATGTCCTGGCTTTCGGTGCTGGCCAGAACCCGCAGGAAAGGTACCAGATCGCCCTCAAGCTGCAAAAGCGCCTCATCCAGATCCAGCCGCTTGCCAAGCATATCCAGCCGCCCGCGGATCAGGTTGAAGGCGCCCGAGGGTTGCAGATTCGACAGGCTGCCAGCAAGCCGCACCTCACCCGCCAGTTCGACATCAAGCCCCCGGCCGCGGATGAACATCTGGTTGGGCGCAGTGAGGGTCAGATCCAGCGCAAGATCGCCGCTGCGGTTGGCGGCAGCTTTGGATCTGTCCAACAATCCGGCCCGCGCCCAGGTGGCGCGCACCGCAGCAGGCTCGTTCACATGGCGCAACTCGGGCAGGCCCGCCGCGCCGCCAAAGCCAGTTGAGGGCACGCGCAACTCGGTCTTGACGAGTATGATCTGACCCGAAAGGAGCGGCTGGCCCAGAAGCGGCCCGGTCAGCTTCAGCCCCCCCTGAAGCTGCGTCTCGTAAAGGTCGGGATCACGCAGGGTGATGCCATCCAGCGCAAGGCCAAGCGCGGCGCTATGGGACGCGCCAAGGCCGATTGTGCCGGCAACAACAACCTTGCCAGCTGTGGTCAGGGGCAGGGTGGCGGTCAGCCGGGCCTGCCCCCCGGCCAGATCGGCGCGGGCCGACATGCCGGTAAAGCCAAAAGCCAGCGCCGGATCTGAAAGCCGCCCGCTCGACAGGGTGATCTGTCCGGCCAGCGACGACAGGGCCAAGGGTCCCTTCAGGCGCAGATCGAAACCGAGAACGCCCGTCACCGCACGGGGTGTGATGAAGGCATTGGCAAGTGCGGCCTGCGCGCGCCCGGCGATTGCCAGATCGCCCTGCCCGCCGGTGACGCGGCCCTTGATGCTGGCCTGAATTCCGCCCGGTCCTTGGCCGGTGACGTTCACATCCGTCCCGCTTTCCGCATGCACCATCGACCCGGAAAGCGCGAGCGGACCGGGAAACTCCGGGATCAGCAGGCCAATGTTGCGGAGGTTCGCCTGAACGTCCAGAACCTGCCGGGTGCCGTCGGCCTGACCGGTCAGCGTGGCGGTCAGCTCGGGATTGGCAAGGCTGGCGCTGTTGATCCGCAGCTGTCCGTCCTGCAGTTTGAGATCGGCAACAAGGCGGCTTTCACCGGCAAGAAGCCTGTCCATCTCGGGATTGCCGCTGCGCAGGCGCTGGCCGGTCGCCGTGGCGACGACCCGGGCGCTGTCCAGGGGTCCGTTAAGCCGGGCTTCGGCCTTGGCCGAACCACCAAGGCCAGCGCCCAGCACCGCAAGATCATCAAGCCGCAGCATCGCGGTCAAATCGCTGGCAGCGCTGGACAGTGTGCCGTCCAGGCTTCCGCTCAACCCGTTGCCGACAAGGGTTCCCTCAGCAACCCTTAAACCGGTCTGATCGCGGTGCAGTCTTGCGGCCAGCCGGGTCTGGCCCCGCAAAATACCGTCAAGCTGCGGCTGGCCGGTGGCCAGATCCTGCCCATCGGCCTGCAGGGACAGATCGAATGCGCGGGAAAGCGGCTCTATCCGGCCCGAAAGGCCAAGCTCGGCCGCGCCTTGCAGCGGGCGGCCTGCGAGGGCGTCAAAGCGCGAGAGATCGGCAAGGCTGGCCATGAGGTGGCCGGTGACAGGCAGGCCATCGGCAAGGCGGCCAATCTGTGCGCCGGTGATCCGGGCGCTGTAATCTTCGCCCGCAAGGCTAAGCCTTGAAATCGACAGGCCGGGACCGTTGCTGCGGGCCACCAAAATGGCATCGCCCGACAGCACCGAGCCCAGCGCTCGGGCAAGGGCGGCATCGGTGGGCTGCACACCTTCGGCGTCAAACCGCAGGGTTGCACCAATCTGGCCCGGCGCAATACGGCCCGACCCCGACAGGCGGGCCGCCGAAAGCCGCAGATCATCGCGGTCAAGCCCGAAAAGGCTGGCACTGGCCGTCCAGCCCTCGCCCATCGTCTTGTCGTAACTCAGGCCAAGCTCAGCCGATTGCAGCCGCACCGGCAGATCGGTGCCAAGCGGCAAAAGAACCGGCGTGCCATCGGGCTGGACGATGCGGCTTTGCAGGGAGAACTGGCGCGGGCTGCCATCGGCGGCCAGCGACAGCGCACCGGTCAGATCCAGCGCCTTGGCCGTGAGATGCGCGCGGCTCAGGTCAAGCCGCCCGTCGTCATGGGCGGTGCCTTGGGCAACAAGGCTGACATTCGGGCCGAAAAAGGCGGCATAATCGGGCAGGAACAGCGGAGCAAGATCGCCCGAGAGATTGGCCGCAAAGCCGGTTTCTCCGCCGGCCGACTGGGTGACGACTCGCCCGGTCAGACGGGGCGCATCATTGGTGGAAAGGGCAATATCGGCGACAAAGGCACTGAACGGCCCTTTCCCGGCAATGGTCAGCGCCGCCTTGGGCTGGGCGGGGATGCCCAGCGCACTGACCAGAAGCCCATCCGCGCCTTCGGTCGCGTCAAGATTGATCGCGAGGGTCTGGCTGGTGTTGGAGTAGCTCGCCGTCAGGGCGACGTGGCCCGAGGGCCCATCATCCAGCCGTTCCAGAAGAAGATCGGCCGCGCCCTCGCCACCTGAAAGGCCAAGGCTTGCGGTCAATCGGCCCTCGACCGGCTGGCCCAGAATTCCGGGCGCAAGCGCGATGCGGTCGGCGGCAAGCCGGCCGATCCTGATGACCACAGGAAGATCGGGCAGGCTGAAGGGCTGGGCTTCGGGCACAGGGCCGGACGGGGCGGATTCTGGCAGACGGTCCAGAATGATCTCGCCCGCGTAAAGTTCATTGACCGAAACGGTGCCCCTCAAAAGCGCGGCGCGGTTCCACTCCAGCACCACATCACGCAGGGTCAGCCAGACGCCCTGATCATCGGCGATGGTCAATTCCGAAAGGCTGGCTTGCGCCGAAAGCGCACCTTGAAAGCCGGTGATGACCACCTGCCGACCGGTACCCGAGAGGTTGTCCTCAAGGAAAGCGGTCAGATAATCGCGGTCGCTGTCCTGCGCCAGAACCGGCAGGGGCATTAGGCAGATGGCGAGGGAAAGGATCGCGCGGCGCAGCATCAGAAAGCCTGCCCCAGACCCAGATAGATCTGCACCCCGTCGCCGGTTGTGCCACCCACCGGCCCCGCCACGTCAAGCCGCAGGGGGCCCACACCGGTGGCATAGCGGATGCCCAGCCCGGCCCCGGCATGCCAGTCGCCGGTATCGGTGAAGATCCCGCCCACATCGATGCGGCCAACATCAATGAAACCGACGACGCCAAGGCTTTCGGTCACCTTGACGCGCGCTTCGATCGAGCCTGCAAGGAAGTGATTGGCCCCGATGGTGGTGTCGATCAAGCCGCGCGTCAGCGGGATTCCCAGCGATTGATAGGGCTGGCCGCGCACGGTGCCTGCCCCGCCGGAATAGAAAAGATCATCGCGCGGGGTGCCCAAAAGCGAAGCGCCATAGATGGCGCCGGCTTGCAGGCGGGCGGCCAGCACCAGCCGCTCTTCGGCCCCAAGAGCCCGATAGCCGCGCAAATCAAGCTTGGCGCGCAGGCCATTGTCGGTGATGCCAAAGCCGAGAAAGGGTTTCACCTCGGCGTCAATCAGGAACCCGCGTTTGGCGTCTGTATTGCTGTCGCGGCGGTCCCACATCAGGCCTAGGGGCAGGGCAAGATTGCGATAGGTGAAATCACCCACCTCATCGGTGATGGCGGCATGGCTGTGGGAGAGACCCGCACGCCCGGTCAGGCTGTCCGAGAAAACATGGCTTAGCGTCACGGTTGCCGAGGCGAGATCGGCGGTAAAGTCCGCCTCGTCGAGATGGCCGATGTCGAAGGCAAGGCCCAGACTGGTATCGGGGGTAAAGGTGGCCGGGCGGTCCAGCTTGGCGCCAAGGCTGTAATCAACGCCGCTTCTGCCCGAACCGATGTTGCTGATCTCGGCCCCCAGCTCCAGCCTTTCGGCCCCGCCCATCAGATTGCGGTGCAGCCAGCTGCCCGAAAGCGTCAACCCGTCGAGGCTGCCCAGTTCTGCCCCAAGGCTGTAGCGGCGCGGCTTTTGCTCTACCAAGGTGGCGGTGATGCCTAGATAATCGGGCGGGGAAATCGTCTCGTCCTCGGCAAGGGTGACGGATTTGAACACGCCCGTGCGGCGCAGACGGTTGGCGGCGCGGTCCAGCTCGGCCGGGTCAAAGCGCTGGCCTTCGGGCAGGCCCGCGATCTTGCGGATACGATTTTCAC
>Ga0194130_10002888_pt1 | contig 24070 bp, 26 predicted proteins | sample TA2KigsurfametaG_FD_160084 | JGI IMG/M metagenome (GOLD analysis project Ga0194130, IMG submission 160084) | Freshwater microbial communities from Lake Tanganyika, Tanzania - TA2015050 Kigoma 12 surface | ecosystem: Environmental > Aquatic > Freshwater > Lake | place: Tanzania: Lake Tanganyika... | reverse complement strand
AAAAACTGATCCAGTATGAGTGAGAGAAACTGAGTGTTTTTATCATTCGAAAGGATTAAGTTATGCCAAAAGGTGTTCGATTAAAGCCCGAGCAAATTGTGGCCAAGTTGCGCGAGATCGAGGTCATTGCTATCCCTGAAGATCTCGGTCCAAGATCCAGGAGGGACTGGTGAAAGCTCCGGCTTGGGGCGTTGCTTGTACGCTTTAACTTGCCGAACATATTCCTCGTTAACCAAATTGCAGGCCGAAGCATGAACGGGCTCACGTGTAGCTGCAAGATTGACAATATGGTAATAAGTTTGGCCATAACGAAGGTCAACACCACAATCGCTCGAGCCAGAGGATTTGACCTGTATGGCTGTCGCGTCGTACCGCCCGGTGATCACCTCCATGACCTTGACAGAATACGTCTTGGAGGCAAGGGATTCCTTCTTGAACACACCGAGGAGGTCCGCAATGCGATCCGTGAAAGTTGGAGGCCCGACGACTATCTTTGCCAGCGAGAGTCTTTTATCAAGGACCAGGTTCTCGACTCCGACCTGGCTGCAGCTGCAGGCGGCGGCTGCACCCGCCATGAGAGGGCCAAGGATCACCGCATAAAGTCGAATCCACAAGCCCGACTTGATTGCGGTGTTGCTTTGCTGATCCGGCTGTTCACTTGCCATAGCTGACTAATTTAGCAGTTGCCCGGGCTGCAGGGGATCAGCGTACAACATGGCTTGCGGGTCGAGTCTCATCGATGGTTCAACAAAATCCGAGTTTGTCGCAGTCAGAGGCAACCGCAATTGTTCAGCGTGCTGCGGAAACGCAGGAACTTAGTGCTGACTTTGAAATTTTCATCAAGCATAAAGATGGCCGAGAGGAGGCTGTAACAGTGAGACAGGCTCTACGGGAGCCAACCAAATACGACGGTCTGCTGACTCTCGACCCCCTTGAGCCAGACTATGACGGAAGACGCACAGTCGGTAAGCTTTTTCTGACCAGCGCTCGACCAACGATACATAGCTTTGCTCACGGCGGCTGCACATACCGGCTGCGTTCTGAGACCCGAAGGATTCAGCTCATACCGGGAAGAACACATCAAGCAGTGGACGAGTTGCTTGATGAGATGCGAAAGGCCGGGGACTTGTTTGATTTCGGTCAGAAGTTGGCACAAGTTGGAGATGGCGGCTCGATTCTTCTACAGACGGATCACACCCTTCAATACAGTGTGGGTGGCATGGTTCAATTTTGGGCTCGGATGATGCTCGACAATGGTCCGACCGATGTCTTGAAGGACCCACCTCTGCGTATCTGCAAGACCATCATCGAGCTGAAGGACAGGCGCAAACTAAAGCGCCTCAATGGATTGATCACAGCACCAACTCTTCGCCTCAATGAGACTCTGCTTCAGAAACCGGGCTATGACAAAGAGACCGGCTTGTTTTACGACGGGTCGCGCCACGCTGGCCGTGTGCCGTTCAATCCGACAATGGCGGAAGCAAAACTTGCCTTGGAGAAATTATGGGAGCCGTTTGCACTTTTCCCGTTCTGCTCAAGTCCTGACCGCGCCGTCCATCTTGCTGCACTTTTGACTGCGGCTGTTAGGGCTGTACTCCCGGCCGCACCCGGCTTTGCCTATGACGCCCCAATACAGGGTAGCGGGAAAACTTTGCTTGCCCGGTGTGTCGGAGTCCTTGCGCAAGGTGAAGACCCCAGCGTTTGGCCCCATACAACAGGGCTTAATGACGAAGAAACCAGAAAGCGCATCTTTACCGTGCTGTCGTCCGGAAAACGGGTTTTGATCTGGGACAACGTGGTTGGGGCGTTTGACTCCGCTGCTCTAGCTTCCTGTATGACGAGCCCGACCTACACGGATCGGATTCTGGGGAAAAGTGACAGCACTACCGTACCCAACCGAATGCTGTTAGTCCTTACTGGGAACAACATCCAGCTTCAGGGAGAGATGCCGCGCCGTGTGTTGGTCAGCAGGATTGACCCCGAGACCGAGCGTCCCTTTGCGCGAGAGTTCTCCCTTGATCCGTTCGCACACTGCAGGGCACACCGGCACTCCATGATTGAAGCGGCACTTACCCTGATCCGTGCGTTCTTAACCCACGGCTGTAAGCAGACCATCACCGGCAAACTGGCCAGCTTTGAGGAGTGGGATGCTTGGGTGAGGCGTACCGTCATCTTTGCCGATGAGTTGCGGCCCGGGATGTTCGGTGATGTGATGGATGTTGTCACGGCGAACAAGGCCGGGGACTCAGATGAGGAGGCGCACACGGCCCTGCTGAGTGCATGGCATCAAGCATTCGGCTCGGCACCAGTCCATGCATCCAAGGTGGTGCAAGAAGCTGGGAGTGCCTCCGTTTGGGCGGGTGGGAAGCATAGGGAACTGAAAGAGGCCCTCCATGGACTACCGGTTCGGGATGCTAGAAACATGAGCACCAAGTCGTTTGGCAGGTACCTCAGTAACAGGAGGGACCGCCGCCAAGGCGGGTACATGCTCAAGCGCGGTCCGAAGGTGGACGACAAACAGACATGGTGCGTAGAACGGCTTGAGCCTGCATGAGGGGTGCCGGCGGTATTTGACGGTGTTTGCGGCCTTTGTTTTACCTACATTTTATTTCTACAGGTTTATTAAACCCACCCCCCCAAAATCTGGGCTCTATAAAATAAATACCTTAAATACCGTCAAATGCCGCCAGCGAGCCCGTACCCTGCAAACTTTCCCCGAATAGAGCCAGAGCCAGCAGGTTCGGTCCATGGGTTTGGCGTTTAAATTTTCTCCTGTCCCCGGGGCACCCCCCTATCAGGGCGCAGAACATCGTCAATCATCATCTGGCGCACCTGCTCAATAGTCTTCACCGGCACGTAGCCGCTGGCCTTGCGGCCCCTACCTCGGGGGCCGGTCATCATCCCGAGCAAGTGTGCGGCATCCTCAAGTTGGCTGAGTCGAGCTGACGCCTCAGATCGCTCGGCCCTTTTTGCCCGAGTCTCTAAGCCATGCACGGTATGCAGCGCGGCAATGCGGGCCTTGCCCTCGGCAGTCTTGGGGCCGGTGCTGCGTCCGCCATGGAACTGGCACTTTTGCGTTTTGCTGTCTTTGAGGGCCGGACGGCCACACTGTTGGCCCGTTCTGCTACTGTACGCGGTGCATCGGCGGCACTGAACCTTCCCCCCTGCAGCTGCAAGAAGGAGACAAACGTTACTACCGTAAAGTATCGAGGCAGGCAAATTAACCCACTTTATTTATGCATTCTCGGTTCAGGCGAAACTGTGAGTGGCGCAGTAAATTCACCAGACAAAGAGAGGATTATATATTTTATCTAGCAGTATAATATATGACGTATCAAATATCAAGTTTGTACTATTATTTTGCGCTTAGTAGCTTTGCTGCAAGCTCCATATTATCTTCGACATGACGACAATTAAATGCCAAAAATTGAGCAAGGGACTCCGTCGGGTCTGAACTAATGAAAATACCATGCCAATCATTTTTGTAATATCTGCGCAAAGCCAGCTCGCGAAATTCCTTCACTCTAATATAGTCCGGCTGAAAGGAAATTGAATGGTTAAAAGATTGTTCTTTGATAACCAGTCCGCCGTCCGGGTTTACACTTAAATTTATATTTTGGTCATTCAAGTCGAATCGCTGCGAAATTACTGTCTTCGGCTTGTTTTCATTCGCAGTAGAGACCATAGTGATATAGAGTGATTTATATTTAGATGTTGAATTTCGTGTTGCTGAATAGTTAAGGGTAACCCTATCGCCAACCTTTATTCCATCTTTGAATCCGGAATAATTTTTGAACTTCCCATCTTCACTCGCCGCCACAATACTGCCGGTAACCGTGCAATCCAATCGCCCGCTGATAGTCTGGGCTTTCAAAGCGAAACATGGTGCCATGACAAGAAAAAATATAAATTTATTTTTCATTTAATGGGGACTCCGAATTCCTGAATAATGGAAAGGCCGTTCTTGTTTGACGGACTAGGCCCCCCCCGATTCAAGGGCCAGCGCGTCACCCTCATGTTACAACTCAAGATCATCAGAGGCTAGATCTGCAGCTACTTCAAGGCCGGATCAACTAACGAAACATACCACTATGGTGAGTGGCCACATAGGTTGCTTTCAGAGGTAAGCCCGAGTTTGGTTCGATTAATTTTTCGCGGAACACCATGCCGGCGGTGACGCCCGGTCCAACCCTTTCCATCCAAGAAACAAGCGATCCTGTCTCAAAGAGGAGGACTCAGAGTCCAGCGTTAGACAAAGGCGCCCAGATTTTTTGATGATCTGCGCAAAACAGTGATTAGGCTGGTCGGCGGCCTGTACCCTGAAGTCGGCGGGTGGGGGTACGGTGGGGTCTTGGCGTGGCGACAAGTTCAAGCCACAGGTGAAGGGGCGGGAGCGGAGCAACCGAGATCAGCGGAGTATCACGACGCCGCGCATCCTGCCGGTACTGCGCCGGCCTTTAATGGCACTCAGTTTGTTCGGGCTTGACCTGTAACTCCGCACCGCAGAGTCGGCCCGCATGTGGGGAAAGATGTGGGGAATGAGCTCAACAACCCTCAGAAGCCCGCGTGGTGCTTGACATTTTGGCGGAGACTGTGAGATTCGAACTCACGGAAGGGTCACCCCTTCGGCAGTTTTCAAGACTGCTGGTTTAAACCGCTCACCCAAGTCTCCGGGTTGTTTCGCAGCCGTAGTTTAGCTCCCCTGTGACCGACTGGCGCGCTGCGTCTTGCAAGCCGATGTGAATTACGGCGTACAAGGGCGTGCCCCACAGCGCACGAAAGAAGGGGCACAGGCACGCCCAGCCGGCGTCGTAGCCATCGAGGATGCTGTATTCGCCCAGGCGTCGCAGCCTGGGCAGGCCGGTGGTGAAGTCACTGATCTTGCGGGCGCCCCATAAAAACTGTGCCTGGGTACGCGAGACCGATGGGTGCAGTGAGGCCTGACCCACTGCCATGCAGCTCAGGCTGTCAAAGATCAGCTCGGAGCCAACTGGGGCATGGTGCGAAAACTCGTGCATCACACTAAGCACCTGATCCGGCTGTAGGTACATCAGCACACCCTCGAGCATGACCAGCACCGGCGGTGCCTTCGGACCTTCAGGCAAGCCCAGTTCCTGCCACCAGCGCGGCTGCCGCAGGTCGACCGACGCATGGCGATGGTGTTGTCCCTGGCCGGGCAGCAGGCGGTCGCGCAGAGCGATGACTGGGGGCAGATCGGCATCGAGCCATTGATTGCGTCCCCGGTCGAGCCACTGGAAGTACGACGACAGCCCACAGCCGAGGTTAACCGCCCAACCCCTCGGATGGTGGTTGAAGAAATCCTGAGCCAGCTCTCGCAGGATATAGGTGCGCGCCAAGACCCCGTACACGCTGAGCCTGTCGTTCAGATAGTCCTGCGGGTCCACCTTGAGTCCGGTGAATGCGGCGCGTGCGTGGCAGTCGCTGATCGCCATATTGGGGAAAAGGCGATCGCCCAGCGCGCGCGCCACCAAAGGAATGATCAGGGTGGACTGCACCGGCTCGAGCGCCTCTGCAGGGTATTGCGCGAACTCTTGTTCCATGCCCGATCTTCGGGCCAGCCTCCAGCCTCAGTGCTTTGGACGCCTGTGAAACATTGCAACAAATGCCTGCTGCGGTAAGTCCCCGAGACGCTCCTGCAGAGCGATCGTCCGGCCGGCTGTCGGGACCTCAAGCCGCTTTGAGCATGCCGCGTTCCTCAATGAAGGCGACCACCTCATCAACACCGCTGAGCGACTTGAGGTTGGTCATCACGAAGGGCTTGAGCCCCTTGGGCGTGGTTCGCATGCGTACCGTGTCGGCTTGCATGACCGTCAGATCGGCGCCCACATGCGGCGCCAGATCGGTCTTGTTGATGATGAACAGGTCGCTTTTGGTAATTCCTGGTCCGCCCTTGCGAGGAATTTTTTCGCCAGCGGCCACATCAATCACATAGAGCGTGAGATCGCTCAACTCGGGGCTGAAGGTGGCAGCGAGATTGTCGCCGCCGCTCTCGACGAACACGATGTCGGCGTCAGGAAACTGCTCGAGCATGCGGTCGATGGCCTCGAGGTTGATGGAGGCATCTTCGCGGATGGCGGTGTGCGGGCAGCCCCCGGTCTCCACGCCCATGATGCGTTCGGCCGGCAGCGCGCCGCTGACAGTAAGCAGGCGCTGGTCTTCCTTGGTGTAGATGTCGTTGGTAATGGCCACCAGGTCGTAGCGCTGGCGCATGGATTTGCACAGCATCTCGAGCAGCGTGGTTTTGCCGGACCCGACTGGCCCGCCTATACCCACCCGCAGCGGCGGTAACTTCTTGGTCCGATGGGTGATGTGATGAAGGGTCATGGTGTGGGAAAGGACTTAAGAGCGAAACAGGCGTGAATATTGGGCTTCGTGCTGGCTCGACACGATAGCCAGCATCGGGCTAAAGGCTTGCCGCTCATCCTCGCCGGTGGCCAGGGCTCGCTCAACCACTGGGGGAACCGCTTCGGACAGGCGGGCCAGGATGCGTTGCCCTGCGCTTTGGCCCAGCGGGACGGCCTTGATCGCCGCCTGCATCATGGCTTCAGCCCAGCCGAAAGTAAAAGCCAGCAGCACATCACGCGGCGTTGTTTCGCTGCTGGCGGCGGCCAGTGCAAAGGCAATCGGGTAGCTTGGCGGGAGCGCGGCGCACGCATCCAGCGGCAAGCGAGGAGCCGCGCTGTCGTGCCGGAGCCACTCTACCAGCGAGCGACCCATTTGCAGGCTCTGCTGTCGCTGCTCACTGGTTTCGCGTGTTTGCAGCATCCAGTCGTTCAGCCGGCGTACAAGGTCCAGATCGCCTTCGCGCCAGGCCGGGAGCGCTTGGGCCAGTATCGGCAGATCGCTGCGGCCCGGGCTCAGATGCAGTTGGTCCAACAACCAGGCACCCGCCTGCTCTTCGTTGCTGACCAGACCCACCTCGACCGCCGACTCCAAGCCTTCCGAATAGGAAAAGCTGCCCACTGGCAGAGCCGGCGAGGCCAGCCAGATCAGCCGCAGCAGGCTCGGTGCAGACAGTAACGAGAGAGCGGGTACCGATGTGTTCATGACGGGCCCTTGCCGGCTTGGGCGCTGTCTCCGTGCGCATGGCTGTGGGGGTGCGTATGGTCATGTCGATGGTCATGGTGATGGCCCCCCGCGGCGTAGGCGCCTGCCTCGGGCTCAAACCCTTGGGTGGCCTCTTTGACGATCAGATGCATGGCCCGCAGCATGTCAGCGAGCACATGGTCGGGCTCGATCTTGAGGTGGTCGCTCTGCAGCTCGATTTGCACATGCCGGTTGCCCAGGTGATAGGCGGCGCGGATCAGGTCGAAGGGTGAGCCGTGCGCGGGGCAGGGCGTGATGCGCAGCACGCTCTGCGGTGCGGCGATGACGCGTACCAGCGATCCATCGGCAGCTACCAGCACATCGCCGCCGCGCACCACCGTACCCCGTGCCAGAAAAACACCGAGCTTGCGTCCTACCGAGTCGGTGGCGTCAAAGCGGCTTTTTTGCCGCACCTCCCAATCGAGCTCCACCGTGGCAGCGCGTTTGAGCAGAGCCGGGGCTAGCCCGGCGCCGCGGGCGATAAGTTTAGAGACTTCAAGCATGGGGCAATCGGCTTGGCGGGTTCAAAAAAGAAAATAGCGCTGCGCCATGGGCAGGCTGTGCGCGGGCTCGCAGGTCAGCAACTGACCATCAGCTCGCACCTCATAGGTTTGCGCGTCAATCTCCATCGCCGGCAAGTAGCTGTTGTGCACCATGTGCTGTTTGCGCACGGCGCGTATGTTGTGGGCCGCGCTCAGGGTCTTGGCCAGGCCGTATCGTTCCTGGATGCCCGCGGCCAGGCCCGCCTTGGAGACAAAGGTGAGCGAGCCACGGGCCAGCGCGCCGCCAAAGCTGCCGAACATGGGCCGGTAGTGCACGGGCTGCGGGGTGGGAATGGAGGCATTGGGGTCGCCCATGGCGGCGTGCGCGATGAAGCCACCCTTGAGGATGAGCGAGGGCTTGATGCCAAAGAAAGCCGGGCGCCAGATCACAAGATCAGCCCACTTGCCCACCTCGATGGAGCCCACCTCGTGTGAAATGCCATGGGCCAGCGCCGGGTTGATGGTGTACTTGGCCACATAGCGCTTGACGCGGAAGTTGTCGTGCCGCTCGCCGTCGCCGGCCAGCTTGCCGCGCTGCTGTTTCATCTTGTGTGCCGTCTGCCAGGTGCGCAAAATCACCTCGCCCACCCGGCCCATGGCCTGTGAGTCGCTGCTCATCATGCTGATGGCGCCCAGGTCATGCAAGATGTCCTCGGCAGCGATAGTTTCCTTTCGGATGCGGCTCTCGGCAAAGGCCAGGTCCTCGGCAATGCTGGCATCCAGGTGGTGGCAAACCATCAACATATCCACATGCTCGTCCAGCGTGTTGACGGTATACGGCATGGTGGGGTTGGTCGAGGACGGCAGAAAGTTGGCTTGCCCCACTACCTTCATGATGTCGGGCGCGTGGCCGCCGCCGGCGCCCTCGGTGTGAAAGGCGCACAGACCCCGGCCTTGGGTCGCGGCGATGGTGTCCTCCACAAAGCCCGATTCATTCAGGGTGTCGGAGTGAATCGCCACCTGCGTGTCGGTCTCGTCGGCCACATCCAGGCAGTTGCTGATGGCTGACGGCGTGGTGCCCCAGTCTTCATGCAGCTTCATGCCGATCACGCCAGCGTCGATTTGCTCGCGCAGCACCTCGGGCCGGCTGGCATTGCCTTTGCCCAGAAACCCCAGGTTCATGGGAAAGGCATCGGCCGCCTGCAGCATGCGCTCGATGTTCCAGGGGCCCGGCGTGCATGTGGTGGCAAAGGTGCCGGTGGCAGGTCCAGTGCCCCCGCCCATCATGGTGGTAATGCCCGAACTGAGCGCTTCCTCGATTTGCTGTGGGCAAATGAAGTGAATATGCGAATCAATGCCGCCGGCGGTGACGATCAGTCCTTCGCAGCTGATGATCTCGGTGCCCGCCCCGATGATGATGTCCACACCCGGCTGTACATCGGGGTTGCCGGCCTTGCCGATAGCCGCGATACGCCCGCCGCGCAGGCCAATGTCGGCCTTGACAATGCCCCAGTGATCGACAATGAGGGCATTGGTCAGCACTGTGTCCATGGCGCCTTGCGCGTTGGTGCGTTGTGATTGCGCCATGCCGTCGCGTATGGTCTTGCCGCCACCAAACTTGACTTCTTCGCCGTAGCTGCCGGCACGCAGGGTGTGGTCGGCCTCGACTTCGATCAGCAGATCGGTGTCGGCCAACCGAACCCGGTCGCCGAGGGTGGGGCCGAACATTTCTGCGTAGGCGCGCCGTCCTATGTTTGCCATATGCTTTCCCCTTGAGCAGACTATTAAAGTGGTCCTTGTACCTGCCCCTGAAACCCCCAGACCTCTCGCGCACCCGCGTAGTCCACCAGCTCGACGGTGCGCTGCTGTCCGGGCTCAAAGCGCACGGCTGTCCCCGAGGCGATATTCAAGCGCATGCCGCGCGCTGCCTGGCGGTCAAAGGATAGCGCCTGATTGGTCTCGGCAAAGTGGTAGTGCGAGCCCACCTGAATGGGCCGGTCGGCCGTGTTGTGCACCACCACGGTGAGGGTGCGACGGCCCACATTAAGCGGCAGTGCCTCGTCGGCGGTCAGCAGTTCTCCGGGGGTCATTTGCGGCCCCACCACAGCGCCAAGGCGACCAGGGTCAGGGCGATCCACAGAGCCGTGTCGGTGGCGTGCCAGTGGCTGCCGTCCAGACCATGGCCCTCATGGGCATGAAGCAGGAGGGGGCACAGGGCCAAGGTGGCGAGCAGTTTGCTTTTCATGGGCGTCTCAGACGATGGGTTGATGTACGGTGACCAATTTGGTGCCGTCGGGGAAGGTGGCTTCGACCTGGATGTCACTGATCATCTCGGCCACGCCTTCCATCACATCCTGGCGGCTCAAGATGTTGCGGCCTTCGCTCATCAGCGCGGCCACTGTCTTGCCGTCGCGAGCGCCCTCCATCACGGCAGCGGTGATCAGCGCTACCGCCTCGGGATGGTTGAGTTTGAGGCCGCGCGCGCGCCTGCGTTCGGCCAGCAGGGCGGCGGTGAAGATCAGAAGCTTGTCTTTTTCGCGGGGGCTGAGGTCCATGGCTACAGGCTCACAGGAGGTTGGGTATATGGTGCAAGTTTGATGCCAGATCGGCTTGGAGCCGCTCAATTATGAAGCGATGAGTGGGCCGCCGCCCACTGCCGGGTCTGCCCGGAAGGCTTGCAGAGGCTACAATACTTCTTTGCCAGAATTTTTCGTGGGGGTGCCATTGTTCAATCGCTTAGTTCCCGTCAAAGGCTCACATCCCGCTATGCTGGCCATTTGACCTGAGGATCGCGCGCACATGGCAAAGGAAGAACTCATTGAAATGCAGGGTCTGGTGGAAGAGGTTCTGCCCGACTCGCGCTTTCGAGTCACGCTTGAAAACGGCCACAAATTGATTGCGTACACCTCGGGCAAGATGCGCAAGAACCACATCCGCATTTTGGCCGGTGATCAGGTTTCTCTCGAGCTCTCGCCCTACGACCTGAGCAAAGGTCGTATCACCTTCCGGCATATCGCAGGCCGCACTCCGCCGCCCCCGCGAGCGCCTCGCTAAAGCTGGTGGACTCCCCATGAAAAAACGCTGCTTCGGCAGCGTTTTTGCTGTCCGGCCCGGTGGCGGCGATGGGGCCGTCCCTCAGGGACAAGCGGTCCGCGCCGACACGCTCGGCACGCGAGCCTGCTTAGGCTGAGAGCCTTTGAACAAGGAGCCAGCTATGACCCGGGTGCAAGACATCATGACGCGCGGCGTGCGCACGCTCCGTCCTTCCGATTCGGTGGTCGCTGCGGCACAGACCATGGACGAGCTCAATGTGGGGGCCCTGCCTGTTTGCCAGTCGGGCAAGCTGGTGGGCATGGTGACTGACCGGGACATCACCGTGCGGGCCGTGGCCCGGGGCCGTGCCGATGCCGGCACCATCCTGTCTGATGTGATGAGCAGCCATGTGAGTTGGTGCTATGAAGACCAGCCCCTTGAGCAGGTGGTTGAACAGATGTCCGGCTGGCAAATTCGCCGCGTTCCGGTGATGGATCGCAGCGAACAATTGGTGGGGATGCTCAGCCTGGGCGATATCGCGGTCAAGGGCGACGCCGATCAGGCGGCGCAGTGTTTGATGCACATCAGCGAGCCGGCGCGTCCGCATCATCTCTGGCCTCCTCAGACTGTCGGTTTGACCACGCAAGTGCCCTACCCAGTGCAATCGGGGTCCAAGCCGAGGAACAGGCAGGCACAGACTCAGAGGCCGGCACCCCTGTGATGCAGGGGGCTATCGCGCCGAGGGGCGGCGCTCCCACCTCGGTCGGCGATGCGCTCAGGCCCCGTAGGGGCCGCGGGCGATGGGTTTGACTTACTGGCTGCTGGAGTTCCTGTAAGCCCAGCTTGCGTTGTGCTTTTCGATGTAACTAAAGAGCTCGTACATCACCATCGCCATCACGCCCACCACCACCAGGCCCGCAAAGGCCAGGCCCATCTGCATGGCCGATCCAGCCGAGATCAGCAGGTAGCCGATGCCCTCGTTGGCTGCGGTCATCTCCGAGACTGTGGTTCCGACGAAAGCCAGAGTGATCGCCACCTTGAGTGAGCCGTAGAAATAGGGCATGGACCGCGGCAGTCCCACTTTAATCAGCACATCCCAGCGTTTGGCACCGAGCACCCGCAGTACATCTTCCAGTTCAGGCTCCAGGGTGGCCAGCCCGGTGGCAATATTTACCATGATGGGGAAAAAAGAAATCAAGAACGCCGTCAAGATGGCTGGTCCGATGCCAATGCCGAACCAGACCACCAAAATCGGGACGAAGGCTGCTTTGGGCAGCGCATTGAAGGCCGTCATCAGCGGATAAATCGCGGTGTAGGCCAGGCGCGAGGAGCCGATGAGAAAGCCCAGCATCACGCCCACCACGATGGCGATGCCAAAGCCGGCCATGGTGACCCAAAAGGTACGCCAGGCGTGCCCGGCAATCACGGTTCGAAACTCGATGAGTTGTTCCCAGATTCGAGCTGGACTCGGAAATACGAACTCGGACACACTAAATGCGCTGCACAAGGCCTGCCAGATCAGTATCACTGCCACCAGCAAAGCCCACGGTGACCAGCGCTCCATGGTTTTCTTGTTCATGGTGTTGCCTGCGGCCCTTTCGTGCGTATGGCCCCGATGTGCCCACGCAATTCATGCACGATGTCGGTGAACTCCTTGGTGTAGGTGATCTCCAAATCGCGCGGTCGCGGCAGGTCGATTCCGCGTTTGACCACGAAGCGCCCGGGGCTCTTGCTCATGACATAGACGGTATCGGCGAGAAACACCGACTCACGCAAATCGTGGGTGACCAGAATCACATTGAAGCGCTGCTCGGTCCACAGGTCGCGCAAGATGCACCATAACTCTTCGCGGGTGAAGGCATCCAGAGCGCCGAAGGGCTCGTCGAGAAGGAGCATCTTGGGCTCGTGGATGAGTGCGCGGCAAATGCTGGCCCGCTGCTGCATGCCGCCGGAGAGCTGCCAAGGAAATTTGTCTTCGTAGCCGCCCAGGCCTACTTTCTGGAGCAGGGCGCGTGCCCGTTGCTCATACTCTTGGCGTTTTTCCTTGAACTGACTGCGGTGCGGCTCCACGATCTCCAGCGGCAGCAGCACATTGTCCACTGTCGTCCGCCAGGGCAGCAGCGAGGGGGCCTGGAAAGCCATACCCGAGATCTTGAGCGGACCGGTGACAGGCTGGCCATCGATGCGTATGGCCCCTTGCGAGGGCATGCGCAGGCCGGTGGCCAGCTTCATGAAGGTGGATTTGCCGCAGCCCGAGGGCCCCACGATGGCGATGAATTCGCCCTCCTGAATCTGCAAGTCGATGGCTTCAACCGCGTACTGCTTCTGGGCCAGCAGTTCCTCGTTGTAGGCGAGCCAGACGTCTTGAAAATCTACGAAGGGCGATTGCGGCATGGCGTCTTTACTTCTTGGCCGGCGGCGCGGCCTTGGGCGTGGGCAGAATGTTCAGGACCGTCTTGCTCGGCAGGAAGGCGCCATTCCACACCACATCCGGGTTGACTCGGGTCTTGGTGCCGAACGCGTCGGAAACCTGCGAGGCCATCAGCGACAGGCGGCCCGGGTTGAGTTGGCCAAAGCCTTCAGCGCGTGCATCGGGGCTGTTGATGACGGTGTCGATGGCCAGTTGCAGGCGCCGCGTTTCCAGTTCGACATTGATGATGCCGTCGCGCTGCTTGACGAAATCGATGGCTGCTTTGGGATTGGTGATGACATCTTTGGCGCCCTTGGTGAATGCGGCCAGAAAGGCTTTGACCGCTTCCGGGTTCTCTCTGATGATTTTGGGTGTGGCGATGATCACATTGCCATAGAGCTTCACGCCGTTTTCGGCGTAGGGCAGGATGGTGACATCCTCAGCCTTGACGCCGCGCGCCTCGAGGTTGAGCAGGGAGGTGAAGGTAAAGCCGGTGATTGCATCGACATCCCCGCGAGCCAGCATGGTTTCGCGCAGCGGCGGATCCATTGCGGTCCAGTTGACGGCTCCGATTCCGTTGGCCTTCTGGAAAATCGGGAAGGCGCGTCGCCCGGCATCAAACACCGGGGCGCCCAATTTCTTGCCAGTCAGGTCAGCCGGCGTTTTGATACCGGTCTTCTTGAGAGCCATGACCGAGGCGGGTGTGTTGTTGTAGACCACCATCACCGCCACCGGCTTGTTGGGTGCATCGGGGTTGTTGGCATGAAACTCCATCAGAGCGGCCAGGTCGGCAAAGCCCATGTCGTAGGTGCCCGAGGCGACCCGGGTGACCGCAGCGCCCGAGCCATTGCCGGCATCCACGGTGACATCGAGTTTGGCGTCCTTGAAGTAACCCTTGGCCACAGGCAACAAAAACAAGGCCGATGGTCCTTCGAAGCGCCAGTCGAGTTGAAACTTGATGGGCGTGGTTTGCGCCTGAGCCATCCCGAGTGACAGCAGACCAGACAGTGCGAGGACCGATTGGATGAGTGTGCGTTTTTTCATGGCGGAAGGTCTTAGGAGAGTTGAGGAAAGGTGGTTTTTGGGTCAGCAATAAGGGTGCCAGAGCCTGGCCCCGCCGCGCGGGCGGAGGGTCATTGTCGGCGCTGTTTGGCCTACCTCATCCTGCCGCTTGCACGCACCGTGTTGGTACATTCCCTAAACCATCGTGGTGCAGGCCGGGCGGTTGGGCTCCCCATATCCGTTCATCCGAGCGAACTCCTGAATTACACACTCTAGACCATACAAAGTGATGAGCCAAAGTGTATACAAAATGGCAGGTCGAGGGATAGGTAAAAACCCCGGTCGAGGCCCTCCCGACCTCATCGGCCGCAGCCGGCTTGCTCACGAGAGCAAGTCGAGCAGGGTGCGGGCAACGACCTTCGTAGCGCGTCGCAGATCTTGGAGCTGTATGCGCTCGTCGGCGCGCTTGGCGTGGCTTTCGAGTACGGTGCGTGGGCCAGCCCCATAAATCACGCCCGGGATGCCGCGTTCCACATAGAGGCGGACATCGGTGTAGAGAGGAGTGCCAATGGCAGGAATAGCCTCGCCGAAGACGGCTTGCCCGTGCTTTTGCAAGGCCTGCACCAGTGGGCGGTTGCCTGGCAGCGGCACCATGGCCCTGGCCAGCAGCATGCGCCGGATCTCTACGCGAATCCCATGGCCACCGCGGGGCGGGCGAAAGTTGAGCGCAGCCTCCTCGATGATGCGGCGCAGGTCGGCCTCGACTTGCGCTGGGTCCTCCTCGGGGATCATGCGGCGGTCTATCTTGAGCACCACCTTACCCGGGATGACATTGGTGTTCGTCCCTCCGATGATCAGTCCCACATTGAGATAGGGATGCGTGATGCCCTCGACCTGCGAGCGCACTTGCAGGTAGTCGTGGTTGAGTCGGTAGAGGGCACTGAGAATGTGATTGGCCCCCTGCAGCGCGTCCGTACCGCTGTCAGGAATGGCTGCATGCGACATCTCCCCGTGTACCGTGACTTCCAGTTGCAGGCAGCCGTTGTGGGCCACCACCACCTGGTAACTAAAGCCTGCCGCAATCATCAGGTCCGGTCGGGTCAGGCCTTGAGCGAGCAGCCATCCCGGCCCCACTTCGCCGCCAAATTCCTCGTCGTAAGTAAAGTGCAATTCCACGCTGCCGTTGAGCGCCAGATCGAGTGATTCGAGCGCGCGGGTGGCGAAGGTGAAGGTGGAGAAATCGCTCTTGCTGACGGCAGTGGCACGGCCGTACATAGCACCCCCTTCGATTTGCGCGCTGTAGGGGTCGTGGCTCCAGCCTTCGCCGGGTGGGACCACATCGCCGTGGGCATTGAGTGCAATCGTGGGGCCGCTGCCGTACTTGCGTCGTACGATGAGGTTGGTGATCGCCTGCAGGCCGCAGGCATGCACCTGCTGAGCCGGCACCGGGTACGACTCGGTCTCCAAGCCCATGCCCTTGAGTAACTCGGCCGTGCGTGCAGCGTGCGGCGCGTTATTGCCTGGCGGGGTATCGGTGGGTACTTGGATGAGCGCCTGAAGAAAACGCACCTGTTCATCGAAGTGCGCATCGATCCAGGCGTCAATCTGTTGGTAATGGCTATCGCTGACGGTCATGAATGTTCTTCTTGGAGTTGGTTCAAAAGGTGGGCAAAGGCGTCGATGGCCAGTTGCATGTCGTCGCAGTGGGTCGATTCAAGGGGGTTGTGACTGATGCCAGCGTTTTCACCGCGCACGAACAACATGGCCTGCGGCATGATTTCGTGCAGCTTCATGGCATCGTGACCGGCTCCGCTGGGCATGTGAAACACGGGTACGCCCAGGGCATCGACCGCTTGTTCCCATCGCCTCTGCCAGCTGGGGTGGCTCGGTGCAGCGGCCACCCGCATGGTCTCTTCGGCGCTAAAGCGCAGACCCCGGCGCTCACAGATGGCCTGGAGCTGTGCAAGCACATCGGCCTCGAGCTTGTCGCGCTGCGCATCGGTGGGGGCGCGCAAGTCCAGGCTGAAGTTGCAGCGGCCGGGCACCACATTGATAGAGCCACCGGGTACTTGCAGTTGCCCGATGGTGGCGACGCTGTCGCCATCGCTCGAAGCGCGTTGCTCCAGGTAGAGCGCCAGCTCAGCGACTGCGCAGGCCGCATCGCGGCGACGGTCCATGGGGGTGGTCCCGGCGTGGCTTGCCATGCCGATCACCTCGCACAAGTAGCGCACGCTGCCGTTGATGGAAGTGACCACGCCCAATGGGATGTTGAGTTCGTTGAGCACCGGACCCTGTTCGATATGTACTTCGACAAAACCAAGATAGTGCTTGGGGTCGCGTTCGATACGGTCGATTTCGTCGACGCGCAGGCCGGCCTGCGTCATGGCCTGGCGCATGGTGATTCCCTCGGCGTCCTTTTGCTCCAACCATGGTTTCTTGAAGTCGCCGATAAGCGCGCCTGACCCAAGGAAGGTGGCGCGGTAGCGCTGGCCTTCCTCCTCGGCAAAGGCAACCACCTCGATCCCCACCGGCAGCCGCCTGCCCTGTCGGTGCAGGGTCTGCACACAAGCCATGGGTACGAAGATGCCCAAGCGGCCGTCGTACTTGCCGCCGTTGCGCACCGTGTCGTAGTGGCTCCCGGTCATCAGGTACTTGCCCTCGGCACGGTCCGGCCGGTAGCGCCCCACCATATTGCCTACCGCGTCCTCGAAGACCTCGTCGAAACCGCAATCGAGCATGCCCTGGCGAATCTGCTGTGCGCAAGCGCGATGCGCCTCGGTGAGATAGGTCACCGTCAGCTGGCCCTTTTCGGCGAATCCTGGGTCGCTGTATCGCGCCAGTTGCTCCTGCCAGTCCCAGACCTGTTGGCCCTGCGTGGGCTCCAGGCCAAACTTGTCATTGAGCCGTATTTCGACGATGCGATGGATGTTGCGCAGGCACTCGGCCAGCTCGAAATCGGGGTGGCCGTGCAGTCGGCGCTCAAATGCCTCAATGATCTGGGCCCTGTTGAGTCCGGTACCGCGCGGTCCCCGTACGGCCAGAATAAAAGGCCAACCGAATTTGGCGTTGTAGTCTGCGTTGAGTTGCTGGATCTTGGCGAACTCCTCGGGGGTGCAGTCGGTCAGCCCGGCTCTGCTCTGCTCCCCGGTGGACTCGGCCGTCAGCGTCTTGCTGATCATGGCTTTGCCGGCCAGTTCAGGATGGGCGCGAATCAGCTTGAGCTGCGCTTGCTGCCCGGCTTGCGCCAGGACCTCGGCCATGGCGTACTTGAGTTGGGCCAGGGATCTGAACGGGCGCTGCGCCAAGGCCTGCTCGGCAATCCAGGGGGAATGCTCGTAGAGGCCATCGAGCAGCCGCGCCGCTTCGTCAAGCTGGACACTATTGAGTTGGTCGAGGGTCAGGGCCATGGGGGGTCTCAGCAAAGTTTGGGGCGGTGTGGGGGCAACCCCTCCGGACGGGCTTAGGCGGGGCAAGGATGCGTGGCCTTCCAATGCCTTGCAACATCGATGCGCCGAGCCACCCACACCTTATCGTGCGACTGAATGTAGTCCAGAAAGCGCTGCAGTGCGGTGATGCGACCAGGCCTACCAAGCAGCCGGCAGTGCATGCCGATGCTCATCATCTTGGGCGCATCATCTTGGGCAGAGTCACCTTCGGCGTACAGTACATCGAAGCTGTCCTTCATGTACTGAAAGAAGGGGTCAGCGTGAGAGTAACCCTGTGGCAGGGCAAAGCGCATGTCATTGCAGTCCAGGGTGTAAGGCACGATCAGCTGCGGCACGACAGTGCCGTCCGTCTTGCGTACCTTCATCCAGAACGGTAGGTCATCCCCGTAGTAGTCGCTGTCGTATTCGAAGCCGCCGTAGTCGGCCACCAGGCGTCGGGTGTTGGGGCTGTCGCGTCCGGTGTACCACCCCAAAGGCCGTTGCCCGGTCAGCTCGGTGATGACCTCCATGGCCTGCCTCATGTGCTCGCGTTCGGTGGCTTCGTCGATGTGTTGGTAGTGGATCCATTTGAGCCCGTGGCAGGCGATGTCGTAGCCCAGCTCGCCGAAGGCGGCGGTGACCTCGGTATGCCTCTGCAGCGCGCTGGCCACGCCAAAGACCGTCAGTGGCAGCTTGCGTTTTTCAAATTCGCGCAGCAGACGCCACACACCGGCGCGTGAGCCGTATTCGTAAATACCTTCCATGCTGATGTGCCGCGCCTCAAACGCAGCCGGGTTGAACATTTCGGAGAGGAACTGTTCACTGGCCTTGTCACCATGCAACACGCAGTTTTCGCCCCCTTCCTCGTAGTTCAGGACGAACTGAACCGCCACCCGCGCGCCGCCGGGCCAGCGGGCATGGGGCACATGGCGGCCGTAGCCTCGGAGATCACGCGGGTAGGCGGCGGTGGAATCGTAGGTGCTCATGTTGTGCCTCAGGACAGGGCCACGGTGACATCGTGGGAGGGGCGTTTGCGGTCGAAGGTCAGGCCGGCTTGCACATGGTCGAGGTGCTCCTGCATCAGGCGCACGGCTTCTTCGGCCTGGCCGCGCTCCATGGCATTGACCAGCCCCTCGTGCTCGTCGGTCGAGTGCTCAGCTTGTGCGCGCGATTGATACATCAGGGTGATCAGAGCGCAGCGGGAAATGAGCTCTTGCAGAATTTGAGCGAGAACCGTATTGCCCAGCAGTTGGGCCATCAGCACATGAAAGTCACCCAGCAGCTCGGTGCGGCCCGGAATGTCTTCGTTGCTCAGGGCCTGTCGCTCCCGCTGGATATGCTCGCGCAGAGCCGCGATTTTCGCCGGGGTCACGCCCCCCATGAAGGCGCGTGTCATTTCCGTTTCGATCATGCGCCGCACGATGAACACCTGCTGCGCCTCCTCGGCTGAGGGCGCTGCGACAAAAGCGCCGCGCGCCGGCTCCAGGCGGATCAGTTTGTTCTGCGACAACTGGAACAGGGCCTGCCGCACGATGGTGCGCGAGACGCCGAAGTGGTCGGCCAGCTTCTGCTCGGCCAACTTGGCTCCAGGCAGTAGGCGGTGCTCGACGATGGCCCGCGTCAGGGCCTCGACGATGGCCCGGGTGGAGGAGGTTTCAGAGTTCATGAGCGACAAGTCGGAGCTTGCGGCCGCGATATTAGCCCAAGGACCTCATCGTGTATACACTCTGGTGAACTGATTTTGCAGCAATCGATTCGCGGAGGCTTTTCACCATGGGCTTGAGTACGCATGTCTTGGACACAATGCACGGCTGCCCTGCCGCCGGTATGGCGGTGGCGCTCTACACCACGCAGGAGGAGCGCGCCACCCTCGTCAAGCGCCTGGTGCTCAACAGCGATGGGCGCAATCCAGAGGGCCCGCTGTTTGACAACGCCAGTCTGAAGGTGGGCACCTACCGATTAGTGTTTGATGTGGCGGCGTACTTCAAGGCGCGTGGGGTGGTGCTGCCCGAGCCGAGTTTTCTTGATCGGGTCAGTATCGATTTCGGGGTGGCCGACGCGCAATCGCACTACCATGTGCCGCTTCTGGTGAGCCCCTGGAGCTATTCGACTTACCGCGGCTCCTAAGCCGCTCGGCTCACTCGATGGCGTCGGCGCTCTGGCGCAGCAGCATGGCCAGCGCGCCAGCGATGGTCTTGCGCAGCTCGCGACGGTCGCAGATGAAGTCTATAGCGCCTTTTTCCTGCAGAAATTCGGCGCGCTGAAATCCCTCGGGCAATTTGACCCGCACGGTTGATTCGATGACGCGCGGACCCGCAAAGCCGATCAGCGCCTTGGGCTCGGCCACGACGATGTCACCCATGAACGCAAAGCCGGCGCTCACGCCGCCCATGGTGGGATCGGTCAGTACGCTCACATAGGGCAGGCCCTTTTTGGCCAGTCGCGTCAGGGCGGCATTGGTCTTGGCCATCTGCATCAGACTGAGCAAACCTTCCTGCATGCGTGCCCCGCCCGTGGCGGTAAAGCAGATGAAGGGCACTTTTTGCTCGATGGCCGTGTGTACACCGCGCACGAAGCGCTCGCCCACCACCGAGCCCATGGATCCGCCCATAAAGTCGAACTCGAAGCAGGCTGCCACCACGCCGATGCTGTGCACGGCGCCGCCCATGACGACAAGGGCGTCGGTTTCGCCCGTGTTCTCCAAGGCTTCTTTCAGCCGCTCGGGGTATTTGCGGCTGTCCTTGAATTTCAACGCGTCGACCGGCAAGACCTCCTGACCGATTTCGTAGCGTCCTTCGGGGTCCAGAAAGGCGTCGAGCCGGGCGCGCGCGCCGATGCGGTGGTGGTGGCCGCATTGCGGGCAAACATTTTGGTTTTTCTCCAGATCGCTGCGGTAGAGCACCGCCTCGCAACTGGGGCATTTGATCCATAGGCCCTCGGGCACGCTGCGGCGCTCGCTGGGGTCGGTCGGCGAGATCTTGGGGGGCAGTAGCTTTTCCAACCAGGACATATCGAGCTTCCTCGCGGAGGGGCATCAGCGGTGCATCGGGGCACGGTTGAAGCCAGGTTCATTCAGCCTGCATTATGCTTTGTGTGCACCTTCGAGCGCATCGGCGTCCAGGGCGCTGCGGATGTCGGCTAGGAACTGACGCACTGCGTGCACAGCGGGCTCGCGCGCCTGACCCTCGAGCAGCTGGATGATCCGGCTGCCGATCACCACCGCATCGGCGCTGCGGCCGATGGCCCGTGCAGTCTGTGCATCGCGTATCCCAAAGCCTACGCCCACCGGGATGTGCACATGCTGGCGAATGCGCGGCAACATGCGTTCGACCTCCTGCACATTGAGCGTGCCAGCACCGGTGACACCCTTGAGCGAGACGTAATATACATAGCCACTGGCCACCTGCGCCACCTGCGCCATGCGCGCCTCGGTGGAGGTGGGCGCGAGCAGAAAAATCAGGTCCATCTGACGCTGTCGCAGCTTGGCGGCAAATTCGGCGCATTCTTCGGGGGGGTAGTCCACAATCAGCACGCCGTCGGCGCCTGCAGCCGCCGCATGGTTGACGAAAGCATCGTGACCGCGCTTGTGGTCGTAGGCCTCGACCGGATTGGCATAGCCCATCAGTACCACCGGCGTCTGGCTATCGTGCTGGCGGAAAACACGCACCATATCGATCACCTGGGTCAGACCAACACCCAGGGCCAAGGCTTGTTCCCCAGCGCGCTGAATCACGGGCCCATCGGCCGAGGGGTCGGAAAACGGCACGCCCAGTTCGATGATGTCGGCCCCACCTTGCACCATGGCGTGCATCAGCTCGGGAGTCATGTCGACCTGCGGGTAGCCGGCTGTGACATAGGGGATCAGCGCCTTGCGGCCTTGCTGGCCGAGCCGGGCCAGCGTTGCCTGGATTCGGCTCATCGCTTGAACTCCATCACCTGAGTGCCGCCCTTGACACCCTGGCCGCGACAGGAGGGGCGGCAATAAAAATCGGCATTTGACAGGTCGGCCACGGTGCCGATGTCCTTGTCGCCGCGACCCGAGAGGTTGACCAGGATGGATTGGTCGGTACGCAGGGTGGGTGCGAGCTTCATGGCGTGGGCTATGGCGTGGCTCGATTCAAGCGCTGCAATGATGCCCTCGGTGCGGCACAGGTAGTGAAAGGCCTGCAGCGCCTCCTGATCGGTCACGCCGACATACTGAGCCCGGCCTGTATCCTTGAGGTAAGCGTGCTCCGGACCGACGCCGGGGTAGTCCAGGCCGGCGCTGATGCTGTGGGTTTCAGTGACCTGGCCGTCCTCGTTTTGCAGCACATAGGTGCGGTTGCCATGCAGCACGCCGGGCACGCCGCGCTGCAGCGAGGCCGAATGCTTGCCGCTGTCCATACCTTCGCCGGCCGCTTCGACGCCTATGAGTTGCGTACCCGCGTATCCGATATAGGGGTAGAAGATACCCATGGCGTTGCTGCCGCCGCCCACACAGGCCAGCACTGCGTCGGGTTGCTTGCCGCCGGTGAGTACTGGCATCTGCTCGATGCATTCCTGGCCAATCACGCTTTGAAAGTCGCGCACCATCATCGGGTAAGGGTGGGGGCCAGCCACTGTGCCGATGATGTAGAAGGTGTTGTCGACATTGGCCACCCAGTCGCGCAGCGCCTCATTGAGGGCGTCCTTGAGCGTTTTGCTGCCCGACTCGACGGGCACCACCGTGGCGCCCAGGAGCTTCATGCGGTAGACATTGGGGCTTTGGCGCTTGACATCTTCGCTGCCCATATAGACCACGCATTCGAGTCCGTAGCGGGCGCAGATGGTGGCGGTGGCCACACCATGCTGTCCAGCCCCGGTCTCGGCAATCACGCGGGGTTTGCCCATGCGCCTGGCCAGCATGGCCTGGCCGATGGTGTTGTTGATCTTGTGGGCGCCGGTGTGGTTGAGGTCTTCGCGCTTGAGGTAGATTTGCGCCCCGCCCATCTCGCGGCTCATCCGCGCGGCATGGTAGATCGGCGAGGGCCGGCCGACAAAGCGGGCCAGTTCGCTTTGAAATTCGGCCAGGAAGTCCGGGTCATTCTGATAGCGGGCGTAGGCGGCCTTGAGCTCGTTGATCGCATGGGTCAGCGTCTCGGATACAAAGCTGCCGCCGTAGATGCCAAAGTGGCCGTTGGCGTCAGGCTGGTGGTAAGCGTTCATGGTGGCGGGCAAGTTGTTCGTCGGCAGCGCGCACTGCAGCGACAAACTGGTGGATCTTGTCGGCGCTCTTGATGCCCTTGGACACCTCGACGCCGGAACTCACATCAACGGCCAGCGTTTTGCAACGAGGCCGCACTTGCACAATGCCATCGGTCACATTTGCAGGCGTCAACCCACCAGACAAGACGAGGTGAGCGTTTACGCTTGTTGGAAGATGTGACCAATTGAAAGTCTTTCCGCCGCCCCCATACCCTTCGACATGCGCGTCGAGCAGGATGGCCTGGGCGGCCGCAAATTCTGTCGCGTAGTTTAAGAGATCAAAGGCGGGCTCGGCTGGCCCGGGGGTATCGGCGGCGGGCAAGCGAGCCGCGCGGATGAAAGGCCGGCCGCTCAAACGGCATTGCGCTGGCGTTTCGTCCCCGTGAAACTGCAGCAGGGCGCGGGGCATCAGTCCGGCTGAATGGGTCACCTCTTGAGGGGAGGCATTGACAAAAAGCAGCACCGGCGTGACGAAGGGGGGCAGGCCGGCGGCCAGCTCGGCGGCCCGTTCGGCGCTGACATAGCGAGCGCTGGGCCTGTAGAGCACAAAGCCTAAAGCATCGATACCTGCAGCCACAGCCGCCTCGATATCGACCTCGCGGGTCAGGCCGCAAACCTTGATGCGTGTGCGTGCGTTTGGGCTCATGGCAGCCAATCATAGGCCGGCGTTCGATCGGGCAGACCCCAATCGGCGTCATAAACCGGACCCAGGAAATACAGACCGTCGGGCGAGAAGGTCGGTGCCGCGGCATCGCGGTGGAGCGCCGCCAGCACCTGCGGCATGGAATCGGCCGGTCGCAGACCTTGACCCACCTGGACCAGGCAGCCCATCAGATTGCGCACCATATGGTGCAAAAAGGCATTGGCCTCGAATTCAAAGCGCCAATAGGCTCCGCGCCGGCTGATGCGGATCTGGCGCAGCGTCTTGACCGGCGTGTGCGATTGGCACTGCGCGGCCCGGAAGGAGCTGAAGTCGTGCTCACCGATCAGGTCGTGCGCGGCGCGCTCCATGGCCGCTTGGTCCAGCGGGCGAAAAACCCATCCCACCCGTCCGGCCTCCAGACTGGGCCGAACCGGCGACTGCAACACCACATACGCGTAGCGCCTGCCCAGCGCATGAGTGCGGCAGTGAAACTGGGGGCTGACATGGCGCGCCCATTGCACGGCGATCCCCGGTGGCAGCAGGCTGTTGGGGCCGCGCACCCAGGCGCTTTCGGGGCGCTCGGCTTCGGTGTCAAAGTGCACCACCTGCATCAGCGCGTGTACGCCAGCATCTGTGCGGCCTGCACACATCGTGCGTATGGTTTGGTCGCAAAAGCGGCTCAGGGCCTGCTCGAGCTGGTCTTGCACGGTCCGGCCGGAGGGTTGGCTTTGCCAGCCCTCGTAGG
>Ga0194130_10002885_pt1 | contig 24077 bp, 22 predicted proteins | sample TA2KigsurfametaG_FD_160084 | JGI IMG/M metagenome (GOLD analysis project Ga0194130, IMG submission 160084) | Freshwater microbial communities from Lake Tanganyika, Tanzania - TA2015050 Kigoma 12 surface | ecosystem: Environmental > Aquatic > Freshwater > Lake | place: Tanzania: Lake Tanganyika... | reverse complement strand
CTGCACGGGCGACAACGCCGGCGACAGCGTCGGGCCGACCGCGGACGGGTTCGAGACCTACGGCGTGACGGGCGTGGCGCTGATCGCGTTCCTCGCCCTAGCGCTGGCGGGCAGCCCCGCCATCTGCGCTGTGCTGATCATTTGGCTGTTCGTGATGCGGGCCCTGATGATCCTCACCTCGCTGCTCTCCTACGGCGGCAACCAGGCGCTCAGCCGGGCCCTGTACGCCGAGCGCAAGGACTTCGATTACGAGGCGCCGCTGACCCACCTCGTGTGGATCACCTCCGCGGTCTCGATCGGCGTCACCTTTCTCGCCTCCTATTTCCTGCTGCGCGGCCAGGCGGGCATCCATCCCGACCTGTGGTGGGTGCTCTCGGTCATCATCAGCTGCGGCACCATCGCAGGCGCGCTGATCCCGGAGTTCACCAAGGTGTTTGTGAGCACCAATTCCCGCCACGTGAAGGAGGTCACCAGCTGCTCCCGCCACGGCGGCGCGTCGCTCAACATCCTGTCCGGCTTCGTCGCCGGCAACTTCTCCGCCTTCTGGATGGGGATGGTGCTGATCGCCCTGATGTGGACCTCGTACCATTTCTCGCAGGAGCCCGCGCTCCTGCAGATCATGCCGGAGAAGTTCCTCTTCGCGGCCCCGATCTTCGCCTTCGGCCTCGTGGCCTTCGGCTTCCTCGGGATGGGCCCCGTGACCATCGCGGTGGACAGCTACGGGCCGGTGACGGACAACGCGCAGTCGGTCTACGAGCTCTCGCGGATCGAGTCGCGCCCGGGCATTGCCGCGGAGATCGAGGACGCCTTCGGCTTCAAGCCGGACTTCGAGAATGCGAAGTACCAGCTCGAGAAGGGGGACGGCGCGGGCAACACCTTCAAGGCGACGGCCAAGCCGGTGCTGATCGGCACCGCGGTGGTCGGGGCCACCACGATGGTCTTCGGCATCATTATCTTGCTTGAGAACCTGTTCGGCGGGGTGATCCCGCGCCTCTCGATCGTGCAGCCGGAGATCATCCTCGGCCTGATTATGGGCGGGAGCGTGATCTACTGGTTCACCGGTGCCTCCTGCCAGGCCGTTGTCACCGGCGCCTACCGGGCGGTCGTGTACATCAAGGATAACATGCGGCTGGAGGAGCACACGGCGTCGGACAAGGACAGCAAGGAGGTGGTGCGGATCTGCACCGAGTACGCGCAGAAGGGGATGTGGAACATCTTCATCGTGGTGTTCTGCCTCGCCCTGGCCCTGCCGTTCTTCAACGCGTACTTCTTCATCGGGTACCTCGTGGCGATCGCCTTCTTCGGCCTGTTCCAGGCCATCTTTATGGCGAACGCCGGCGGCGCCTGGGACAACGCCAAGAAGATCGTCGAGGTGGAGCTGCGCCAGAAGGGGACGGACCTGCACGCGGCGACCGTGGTGGGGGACACCGTGGGCGACCCGTTCAAGGACACCTCCTCGGTGGCGATGAACCCCGTGATCAAGTTCACCACCCTGTTCGGCCTGCTGGCAGTGGAGATCGCGGTGACGATGAAGGATCAGGGGGTGAAGAACCTGATCGGCGGCGTGCTGGTGGCGATCGCCCTGTTCTTCGTCTACCGGTCCTTCTACGGAATGCGGATTCCGGACGACGGCCAAGGCTAAGCCGGGAGCCTGGACCCCGACGCTCCGCGCGGCGTGGCGCTGAGGATGCGTTCAGGGCCGCACCCGCGGCCGCCTGCGGCGCGCCTGCGACCGCAGGCTGCTGTCGCCGTTTGGACTCAGCCTGCCGGCGGCGGGGACATGGATCGGGTTGGTTCTGGCGACCCTCGGCTCCGCCTTACCCACTCACCGTCCCCGCCAGGCCGCCAGCTCCGCCTGCAACCCGGCCGCCGCCTCCGCCCAGGTCGGCAGGCTCCGGCTTGCCGCCGCGCGGCGCAGGTCCGTGGTGCCGGCCGGATCGTCCAAAAAACCTCGCAGGCCCGCCGTCCATGCGTCGATGTCCCCGGGCGGGAACAGGCGGCAGCCGCCCCCCGCCGCGTGCTCCCGGTGGGCGGGCAGGTCGCTCGCCAGACACGGCACGCCCCGCCACAGGGACTCCAGCACGGGCAGGCCACAGCCCTCCGCCAGACTTGGAAACAGGGTCGCCGCCGCGCCGTCCAACAGCGGGCGGAGGATCGCGTCCCCCGGGGAATCATGGAACTGCAGCGCCCCCCGACGCGACCGTGTCCCCGCCGCGATCCGCGCGCGCACGGGTGCCCCGAAGTGGGGGTTGATCCGCCCCGCGAGGTGCAATTCGAAGCGTCGGCCTTCCGCCCAGAGGCGTTCCGCCGCCTCGACGAGCAGGGTCTGCTGCTTGCGCGGCTCCAGTATTCCCACGCACAGCAGCCGCGGCGGGTCCTCCGGCACTCCCGCTGGCGCGCGCGGCGAGCCGTCGAAGTCCGCCCCTAGGGGTAACACCGCCACCGGTGGTGGTCGCTCCACCCCCGCCCAGCGCCAATACCCCTCCAATTCGTCCCGGCTGGCCGCCGACACCGCCCAGACCGCCTCGAGCTCCGCGAGGCACCGCAGGTAAGCCGGGTGCCGCGCCACGCTCCGCGGCCAGGTGACGTGCGGCAGCCGCAGCGGGATCGCGTCGTGGTACACCGCCGCGCACCGGCAGGGACGCCGCGCCAGCCAGACGGCGAACCCCGGGCGTTCCTCGGGCGCGAACACTTCCGGGGTCAGCAGCCAGTCGCCCGCCCCCGGCTCGGCCCCGTCCGCGGCACGGAAACTCCCGCTCCCGGGATGCCAGCGGACCGGGGTCGCGGCCGGCCCGAGCGCGGCCCGCAGTTGCCGGCTCACCCGCTGCAGGCCGGAGGCGTGCCGGCCTTCGTCCGCCTTGGTGACGTCGAGGAAAATCATCGGTCCGGGGCCGGCGCGGCGGGCAGCGCGGCCTGGAGCCGGCCCCAGAGCACCGCGGCGTTGCGGTGGGCGTCGAAGTGTTCCTCCACCCAGGCGCGCGCGGCCGTGCGGAGGCGCTCCGCGAAGGCGTCGTCGCGGGAGAGGCGGTCCAGCCAGCCGGCCCAGTCGGCCGGGGCGGTGACCTCGGCGACGAGGCCGGAGACGCCGTGGGTGACGGCCTCGGTGGTGGCGGCGGCGGGGGAGGTCAGGACGAGGACCCCGGCGGCCATCGCCTCGGGGATCACGTTGGGCAGGCCGTCGCGGTCGCCGCTGGCGGCGATCACGCCCGTGTGGAGGAGCGCGTCGGCCCAGGCCAGCTGGTTCCAGACCTCGTGCTGGGGCAGGTGGCCGGTGAACGTGACCTCGGCGGCCACGCCCAGCTGGCCCGCGAGCCGCTCGAGTTCCGCGCGCAGGGGCCCCTCGCCGATGATGTGGGCCGAGAAGGGCACCCCGGCCGCCTTGAGCGCGGCGTAAATGCGGAGTTGGTGGTCGAGCCCCTTCTTGCCCACGAGGCGGGCGACGCAGACCAGCCGGAGGGGCGTGCGCAGGGCGCGGAGGGCCTTGCGCGGGGGCAACTGGTCGAGGCCGCGGTGGATGCAGGCGATGCGGGCGGGGTCGAGCCCGCGGGCGATGAGGGCGCGCCGGCCCATCTCGGTGGAGGTGTGGACGAAGGCGGCGGGGGCGAGCTTTTCCCGCAGCCACCAGTCGCCCCCGTGCTCGTAGAGATCGTAGGCGTGGGCAGCGGCGCTGTAGCGGTGGCCGTTGACGCGCCAGAGGATCCAGGCGGCGGTGGCCGGGGCGCCGCCCCACGCGGCGTGGACTAGGGCGGGCGGGTCGCGGCGGAAGGCCCCGGCGAAGAGGCAGGCGAAGCCTGCGCCGAGCATGTTCTCCCAAAAATTCAGCCAGGAGGGGGCGCGGCGCGAGGCAAGACCGCGCAGTAACTGGGCCAGCACCGCGGGGCGGCGCCAGGCCTCGCGCGGGAGCACCCAGGGGAGCAGCAGTAGGCGCCACTTGGGGAACCGGTGCACGGTCAGGCCGCGGAAGGTGCCCCCGCCGCCCCACAGCGAATAGAGCCGGAGCGGGACGCCGCGCCGGTGCAGCGCGATGATTTCACGCTGGAGGAACGTCTCCGTGCCGAGCGGAAAGGTCGTGAAGAGGTAAGCGATGAAGGGCGTCGGCGCGGGCAAGTTCGGGCGAGGCTAGAACGGCCCCCGGCGCGCGGCCAAGCGCATTGCGGCCACGGTGCGCAATGGCTCAGGCGCTCCCGGACTCGGGGGGCGGGAACGGCTGGCGGCGCAGCTCGGCGCGGGCGACCTCGTTGGCCAGGGCCACGAGCTCATCGATCACCGTGGTCGGATCCTCCTCGTAGCGGAGGCGCAGAAAGTTTTCGCGCACCGCCGCGTAGGTCGCCGGTTCGTCGAGCCAGCGCCCCAGCACCCTCGCGAAGTCCCCGGCGTCCTCGATCTTTTCCGAGGCCGCCCCGTTGCGGAAGAATTTCCAGGTCAGGCTTTCCTGGGGCATGATCCCGCCGAAGGCGTTGAAGACGATCGGGCAGCGGAAGTGCAGCGCCTTGGCGCAGGTGGTGGTGCCGCCGCGGGTCACGATCACGTCGCTCGCCTGGAGCAGCAGGTGCACGGAGTCCGAGTAACCCTCGAGGTGGCAGCGGAACTCCGGGTGCTCGGTGCGCCAGTGGAGGAGTTCGTGGTGCAGCTCGCGGTTACGGCCGCAGATGAGGATCGCCTGCACCCGCTCCGCGTGGGCGAGGAGGACCGGGAGAAGCGCGAGGTGGTTGCTCGCGCCGTTGGCGCCGGTGGCGAGGAAGACCGTGAGCCGGTCCGGATCCAGTCCCAGCCGTCGCCGCAGCGCCGCGCGGCTGGCGGCATCCAGCACCTCGAGGTGCGCCCGCGGGCGCATCAGGGAACCGCGGACGCGCGCCCGCTCCGGCGGGATGCCGCGCTTCACCGCATAGTCGCGCGCGGTCGGCGTGCGCGAGAGATACAGGTCCACGCTCGGTTCGATCCAGTTGCGCGAGTAGCCCCAGCCGCCGGAGAACTCCCCACAATAGGTGGCGCAGCGGACGTGGTCCGCGCCGAGCACGCGGCGGGCGAGGGGGAAGTAACCCCGGTTGAGGCAGTCGTGGACGCTGAGGATCAGGTGCGGCCGGTACTCCTCCAGCACCCGCCGGTAATAGGCCGCGCCGAGGCTGACGGAGCGGCGGTTGAGCAGGCTGAGCAGCTCGATGGCCGCATAGAACAAGGTATGGACCCAGGGCGCGGTGCGCTGGATGGTGTTGTAGAACCAAACGCCCGAGCGGTGGACGACCGAGGAGCGCTCGAGCATGTGCTCGATGCGGACGTCGACGTCGTGCCGGTAGAGCTGGAAGCACCATTCGGCGAAGGCCTCGGCGCGGGCGTCGTGGCCGCCGCCGGTGCTGGAGGTGAGGACGAGGATCCGCAGGCGAGCCATTGGTCAGCGGAGGTCGAAGTAGGACGCCTGCAGGCGCCGCCGGAGGGGCAGCGGGCCGAGGCGGGCAAGCAGAGGCCCGGCGACGGCCTGGAAGAACCGTCCGGTGCGGAGCGTGCCGCTGCGGCCGCGGCGGAGGGCGCGCCGCAGGTCGGCGGCGGCGGCGGCCGGGACGGGGCCCGAGCGCATCATTGCCGCGAACGCCCGCCAGACCCGGTCCAGGCGCGGCGACTCGGCCCCGGGCAGGCGCCGCAGCGAGGTCTCGAAGTCGGTGCGGTAATCGCCCGGGCGCACGTCGAGCACGATCACCCCGCTGCCGGCGGTCTCGAGCATCAGGCTTTCGCTGAGGGCGGTGAGCCCGGCCTTGGTCACGTTGTAGGTGGCCTGATAGGGCAGGGGGAATTCGGCCGCGAGCGAGGAGATGTTGACTAGGGCGCCGCGGCCGCGGGCGCGCATTCCCGGGAGGACCGCGTGAGCGAGGGCCGCGGGCAGCACCAGCATCACCTCCAGCTGCTCGCGCCAGACCGCGAAGTCGGCGGCGGTGAACTCCCCGAAGACCCCAAAACCGGCGTTGTTCAGGAGGAGGTCGCAGCCGCCCGCCGCGGCGTCCACCTGGCGGAAGGTCGCGAGGGCCGCGGCGGCGTCCCGCAGGTCGAGGGCCACCGGGTGGAAGCGGCCGGGGTATTCGCGGGCAAGCTCGGTGAGGCGGGCGGGATCGCGGGAGGTGCCCCAGACGGTGACGCCCTCGGCGAGCAGCATGCGGGCGAATTCCCGGCCGAGGCCGGTGGAGGCCCCGGTGACGAAGGCCGTGCGATAGAGGTCGGCGACGCGGCCCACGGGTCGGCTCAGGCGGCGCCCCGGAACAGGACGGCGACGTTCGCCCCGCCGAAGCCGCTGCTGTTCTTCAGCACGGTGCGGAACGGCCGCGCCTCGGTCGTCCGCGGGAGGTTCAGGCCAGCGCATTCCGGTTCCACCGTGCTGAGGTGGGCGCAGCCGGGGACGAATCCGTGGCGCAGGGCGAGGGCGCAGAAGGCGCTTTCCATCACCCCGGCGAGAGAGAGCCCGTGGCCGGTGAGCGCCTTGGTGCTGCTGACCGCCACCCGGGGCAGGGCTGCGCCGAACACGGCCCGCAGCGCGCGCGCCTCGGAGATGTCGCCGATGAGCGTCGAGGTGGCGTGGGCGTTGACGTATTCCACCTCGGCCGGTTCGACCCGGGAAGCCTTGAGCGCGAGGCGCATCGCGGCGGCGGAGCCGAGGCCCTCGGGGTGGGAGATGGCCACGTTGTACCCGTCCGAGGCCTGGCCCCAGCCGAGCACTTCCGCGTAGGGGGTGACGCCGCGGCGCGCGACCTCGTCCTCCGTCTCGAGCACCATCACGGTGGCCCCGCCGGTGCCGACGAAGCCGTCGCGCGCCGCGTCGAAGGGCCGCGAGGCCAGCCCGGGGTCCGTCTGCAGGGAGAGGGTGCGCATCCCGGCGAAGGGCAGAATCGCGTCGCGGTTGCCGTCCTCGGCCCCAACGATGAACATCCGTTTCTGCCGGCCGAGCACGAGGTCGTCGAAGGCGAAGCCGAGGGCGTGGGCGGAGGAAGCGCAGGCCGAGGAGAAGCCGCAGGACGCGCCCTGGATGCGGAAGGCGGCCACCAAATTGAAGTTCAGCGTGCCCACGATCGAGGCGACGATCCCGAGGGGGGAGCAGCGCATCACCCCGACCTTCTGCAGGCGCTCGTGGTGGTGGTGCGTCAGGTACGGTGACCCGCCTGAGGCAGCGTAAAGGCCCGTCTCGGCGTTGGAAATTTCCGGGGGCGTCAGGCGTGCGTCCGCGATTGCCTGCAGCATCGCGCAATGGGCGTAGAGCCCGTTGGGTGCCATCGAGCGCAGGAGCTCCCGCTTGATCGAATAGGCGGCGGGGAACGTCCAGTCCTCGGGGTCCGGCGAGTCCGCGGTGAACCCCTTGATCGTCCCGACGACCTTGCAGGGGATGTCCGGGGCTTGGAAGGGCGGGTAGAGCTCGAGCCCGTGACGAAGCGAGCGCAGGTGATCGACGACCGTGGCGGCGTCGTTGCCAATGCTCGTGACGAACCCTAGGCCGGTGATGAAGACTCTGGGCATATGGCCTGGGCGGGGGCCGGCCGGATGGCCCGGACTCAGGCGTTGACGGCCGCGCGCAGCGGGGCGGCGGGCGCGGGCTCAGGAGCGGTCGCGGCGGGCAGCGCGGCGACGGGGGCCGGGGCCTCAACGATGTCCACGAAGCCGAACGTGAGGGTGATCTCCTCGGCGATGACGGCCTTGTCGGCGCCCACGCGGATGGATCCCTCGAAGGTGGCGAGGGGCATCTTCATCCGTTTCGGCTTCACCGAAAGGGACAGGATGTCACCGGGCTTGCAGAGGCGATGGGCGCGCACGCCTTCGCAGCCGGTGAAGAAGATGGTCTGCGGACTGACCCGCTTGCCGGGCTCCGCCGGAGCGCCCTCCAGGAGGTACAGCACCGCCAGCTGGCCTAGGGCCTCGAGCATGATCGAGGCGGGCATCACCGGGTTGTCCTTGAAGTGACCCTGGAGGAAGAACTCCTGACCGGTAATCTTGTACTTGCCGCTCGCCGAGGTGGAGCTGACCGAGGCCTCGTTGAGGAAGAGGAAGGGGGGTTGGATCGGCATCACCGAGCCGATATGCTCGATGGGGAGGAACTTGGTCGGTTTCGGCAGGGGCAGCCCACGGACCTTGCAGTCGATGAACGTCTTCACGTCGCCGACCGTCCGGAGATTGCGCAACTCCTCGTTGTTGATCGACATCTGGAGTACGTCCTCCACGAGGATCACGATCTCCATCATCGTCAGCGAATCGATCCCGAGGTCCTCGATGAGGCGGAGGTCGTCGTCGGCGTCCTTCAGCTTCACCCGGAGGTCCGGCTCGACGAAGCGCTCGATGACCCCGATGACCACCGCCGGGACGTGTTCCGGATTACCGGTTTTGCGGAACTGGATGGCCGCCTCGAAGGTGGACGGGGAGCAGCGTTTCAGCGATTCGCGGAGCGTCACCTCGTCCTCCGGCGCGAACGGCTTGGGCGCGAGAGCGACCGGCTTGTTCGGCGGCGTTGGCGTGGCGGCGGCTTCTGACATCGTCCGGGGGTGTATGTCGCGGGGGGCACGAAAGTAAACCCCATTATTCTCACGGATTCGTCACGTTGGGCTCCGAATTGGCGCAGATCGCCGGGTCGCGGAAGGACGCTTGCGCCGGGCGGGTGCGTCCCGTAGCCCTGCGCCTCGGGGTCGCGGCGCGACCCCGGTTTTCCCTCCGCGCATGCGCGCCCCGCCCACCGGCTCCCCGCCCCTCTGCCTGCTCACCCACGAATTCTTCCCGCAACGGGGAGGGATCGCGACGTTCGCCGAGGAAATGGCCCGGGCGGCCGCCCGCGCGGGCCACTCGGTGGAGGTTTGGGCCCCCCGGTCCGAAGCGACCAAACCTGACTGGCCCTTTCAGGTGCGTCGTCTGTCCGTGGCTGGCACCCATAATTGGGGTTGTCAGGTGCGCCTCGCGCGCGAGCTCCTGCGGGATCGGCGCCGGCTGCGGCAAGCGTCGATCTACCTAGCGGAGCCGGGACCGATGCTGGTGTGGATGCTGCTGCAATTCGCTGGCGCCCTGCGCCCGCGGCGGCTGGTGCTGACGGTCCACGGCTCGGAGGTGCTGCGGTTTGCCCACCACCCGTGGCGGCGGCGGTTGGCGGCGCGCTTGTTCGCGCGCGCGAACCGGATCAGCACCCTTACGGCCTACACGGCGGACCTCGTGCGCCAGCATTTCCCGGATTCGGCGGGCAAATTGGTCCTGACCCCCGGGGCGTTGCGGTCGGACTTTGGGGTGGCGCCGCCGAGCGCGCCCCGGAACGGGGCCGGACGGGTGGTCCTGACGGTGGGCCGACTGCACCCGCGGAAGGGGCAGTTGCGGACCCTGCAGGCCCTGCAACGCCTGCCGGAAGGGCTGCGGGCAGGATTGGAGTACCGTCTGGCGGGAACGGAGGCGGATTCGGCCTACGCCCAAGCTTTGCGGGCGGAGGCGGCACGTTCCGGGCTCCGGGTCACCTTTTTGGGGGATGTCCCCGACGCGGAGTTGCCGGCCGTCTATGCGGGGGCGGACGTTTTCGCCCTCACCAGCATTCAGCACGGGCACAGCGTCGAGGGCTTCGGCCTCGTGTACCTGGAGGCCTCGGCGCAGGGGCTACCCGTCGTGGCGCACGCGGTGGGTGGGGTGGCCGAGGCGGTGGCGGATGGCCGGACCGGCCTGCTGGTGTCGCCGGACCGGCCGGAGGACCTGACGGAGGCCTTTAAGCGGCTGCTGGCGGATGGGACGTTTCGGCAGCGCCTGGGAGCGGAGGGGCGACGCTGGGCCGGGCGCACTTCCTGGGCGGCCTCGGCGGAGGCCCTGTTCGGACCCGCCGGGGGTCAGGCTTTATGATCACTTCGACCACGCAGCTCACCGTCCGCTACGCGGAGACCGATATGATGGGGGTGGTGTACCACGGCAGTTACGTCCCGTGGCTCGAGGTGGGGCGCACGCAGCTCTTGAAGGAGTTGGGGCTGCCGTACCGCCAGTTGGAGGAGTCGGGTTTCCGGCTCCCGGTGTTGGAGGTCAGCCTGAAGTACCTCCGTCCGGCGCGTTATGATGACCTCGTGACCGTGGTGACGCGGCTGACCGAGCGGCCCCTGCTGCGGATCCGCTTGGAGTACGAGGTGCGGCGCGGGGAGGAACTGCTGGCGACCGGGCACAGCGTGCACGCTTTCATCGACCTGCAGGGCCGCCCGGTGCGTCCGCCGGCCGCGGTGGCGGCGCTCTTTGCCGCCGCCTTCCGCTAGGCGGTATATTCGGCCTGGACCGCGGGGTCGGTTTCGTCCGCGGGCGGGAGGCTGGGGAGGGCCGTGGCCTCCAGCTGGCGGACGGCCCAGACGGCGTGGGCGCGGACGAGCGGCGAGGTGTGGGTGCGGGCGAGCCGGAGCAGCCGCGGCAGGAGGGAGCGGTCGCCGGAGTTGCCCGCGACGACGCAGGCGTTGCGGAGCAGGCCGGTCAGCTTGAGGCGTTTGACGGCGGTGCGGCGGAACGTGGCCGCAAAGGTCTCGGGGGTGAGGTCGAGCAGGTCGGGGAGGGTCAGGCCGGCGAGGTCGTGCCGGGCCGCGAGCAGGACGGCGCGTCCGGCCTGGGCGAAGCGGTTCCAAGGGCAGACCTCCAGGCAGGTGTCGCAGCCGTAGACGCGGTTGCCGATCCCGGGGCGCAGGTCGCGGGGGATGACGCCCTTGTTCTCGATCGTCTGGTAGGACACACACCGGCGGGCATCGAGGACGCCGGGCGCGGTGAAGGCGGCCGTGGGGCATTGGTCGAGGCAGCGGGTGCACTTGCCGCACCAGGTGCCGATGGCGGGCTGGTCGCCGGGCGGGGCCGCGGGCGGATCGGCGGGGAGGGGCACGCGGGTGAGCAGGGCGGCGAGGAACAGCCAGTTGCCGTGGCGGCGCGAGATGAGCATCGCGTTCTTGCCGGTGAAGCCGAGGCCGGCGCGCACCGCCCAGCTGCGTTCGAGCACGGGTCCGGTGTCCACGTAGTACCGGGTGTCGTCCGGGGTGGCTCCGAAAAGTTCCCCTAGGTCCTGCGCGGCGGCGGCGAGGGCGGGCCGGAGCGTGTCGTGGTAATCCTCGTGCAGCGCATAACGGGCCCAGCGCGGGGCGCCGGCGGGCGGGGCCCGAAGGGCGTCTGCCCAGTAGTTCACCCCCAACATCACGATCGAGCGGGCGCCGGGGAGGAGGAGTCCGGGATCGAGGCGCTTAGCCGCGGTGCGCTCCATCCAGTGCATCTCCGCGTGGTGCCCGGCCGCGAGCCAGGCGGGCAGGGGATCGGGAAGCGGTCCCGGGATGCTCGCGAAGCGGGCCTCGTCGAAGCCGCGGGCGAGGAGCCGCCGGCGCAGTTCCTCCGGCCGGGGATCGGCGGGGCTCACGGCGCCCGCCGGGCGAAATCCCGGGCGTCCCGCTGCCAGACGCGCGCGACGTGGGCGGCGATGTCCGCGAGTGGGCGGGAATCCGTGAGGACCATCGTGCCCGCGGCGCGGTACACGGCCTCGCGGGCGGCGTAGAGGGTGCGGATCCGCTCCTCCGGGTTCTCCACCTCAAGGAGCGGGCGGTTCCGCGCCCGGGCCGTGCGGGCGAGGATCGTCTCGAGGGAGGCGTGGAGGCACACCACGACCCCACGCGCCTGCAGCAGCGCCAGCATCCCGGGCTGCACCACCAGGCCACCCCCGCAGGCGACGACCGTGCGGGTGGCCGGGTGCCCCTGCTCGATGAAGGCGCGCTCCAGGGCCCGGAACGCGGGTTCTCCCCGCTGTGCGAACAGCTCCGGAATCGTCAGCTGCTGCTGCTGCTCGATCTCGTGGTCGCTGTCGAGCAGGGCGAAGCCCAGCCGATGGGCGACCACGCGGCCGACGGTCGTCTTGCCGGTGCCCATAAAGCCGACCAGATAAAGGTTCACGTCTGCAGGTGACATCAGGCGCTTGAGGAGAGCCGGGGTCCGGCTAGTTTGCCAGCCGCGAAACCATGTCCTCCTCCCTCCCGGCCCCCGAATACTCCCTAGCGAGCGACAACACCGCGGGCGTCTGCCCGGAGGCCTGGGCCGCCCTCGCCGCGGCCAACACCGGGTGCGCGCCCAGTTACGGCGACGATGCGGCGACGGCCGAGGCCCGGCGGCTGCTGGCGGAAACCTTCGAGCGGGAATGCGAGGTGGCCTTCGTCTTCAACGGCACCGCGGCCAACGCCCTGGTGCTCGCCGCGCTCTGCCAGCGGCACCACGCGGTTGCCTGCCACGCGCTGGCGCACGTTGAGACCGACGAGTGCGGGGCGCCCGAGTTCTTCACTGGCGGGGCCAAGCTCCTGACCGTCGCCGGGGAACACGCCAAGGTGACGCCCACCGCGCTGGCCCCGCTGCCGGGCCGCGGGCACGGGATCCACTTCCCGAAACTGCGGGCCCTCTCGCTGACCCAGGCCACCGAACTGGGCACGCTCTACACGCCTGCGGAGCTGGGGGCGCTGGGGGAGTTCGCGCGTGCCCACGGGCTGGCGGTGCACCTGGACGGCGCCCGCTTCGCCAACGCCGCCGCCACCGGCCGGGCCCGGGGCTGGTCGCCCGCCGACCTCTCCTGGCGCGCCGGGGTGGACGTCCTCTGCCTCGGCGGCACCAAGAACGGCCTGCTCTCGACCGAGGCGGTGGTCTTCTTCAACCGGGACCTCGCCCGCGAGTTCGCCTACCGCGTCAAGCAGTCGGGCCAGCTCGCCTCCAAGCAGCGGTTCGCCTCCGCCCAGTGGGTGGCCGTCCTCCGCGACAGCGCGTGGCTCCGGCACGCCGCGCACGCCAACCGCCTCGCCCGCCGCCTCGCCGCCGGGCTGGAGGCCCTCGGCGCGCACCTGATCGCCCCGGTGGAGGCCAACGGGGTGTTCGTGGAGCTCAGCCCCGGGCTGGCCCAGGGCCTCGAGGCCCGCGGGTGGCGCTTTTACCGCTTCGTCGGCGAGCACGGCTACCGCTTGATGTGCTCGTGGGCCACCCGGGAGGAGACGGTCGATGCCCTGCTGGCCGATGCCCGGGCGATCGGTCCCGCCGCGCCGCCGGCCCCCGCGCACGCCGGGTGAAACCTTGCCCCGTCGCCGCTGTCGGACGACGGTAACCCCTATGAACCCGCTGCCGCTGCTCCTCGCCCTCGGCCTCGCCGCCACTTCCGCCTCCGCGCAGGTTCACCACCCCGACCTCAGCCGCCGCGTCCGCCCCGCGCCCGGGCCCGCCGAACGGGTGACGGTCCGCGTGCCCGCGCCGGTGGTCGTCCACCGCGCGCCCCCGCCGGCCCCGCGTTTCCTCTGGGGCCACCCGCGCGATCACGGGGCGAATCGGCGTTTCTCGTATTACCCGGTGTACGGGGCTGACTACGGGATCTGTTATCCGGCCCCCGTGGTGGTTTACTCGGCCCCGGTGGCCGCTCCCACGGGTCCGGCGGCGACCGGCTTTTGGCTCGGCGCCCTAGCTGGTGGCATCCTCGGGCACAACAGCGGCGACCTTGGGCATAATGTCTGGCGCGGGGCCGCCCTCGGCGCCGGGGCCGGCCTGTTGCTCGGCTCGGTGGTGGAGGCCAGTCGTCCCGCGCCGGTCTCGTATCGGGAGATCCCGCCGCCCGCCCCGCCGGTGACCGTGGTTCGTGCGCCGGCCTACCTGCCCGTCCGGGTGGTGCGGCCCCTCGGAGAGACCTCGCCCCTCGCTGAAGCCAACGCCCTCTTCGGCCGCTGAACCGCCCCGTCACTTCCCGCCCCGCGCCGCGTCCTTTCCCCGTCGTTTATGCCGCTCCCCCTCCGCTCCGGTCTGCCCCTCCTCCTTGCCGCCGCGCTGCTCGGCGGTTGCGCCACCTCCGAGGGGGTGCGCAACCCTTCCGGCGTCCCGGTCACGGAAATGCGCCCCGATGAGCGCGGCTTCGTGGCAGGCACCGGCATCGAGGCCCAGGATATGGTCGCGGTCACCGACCGGATGGCGCGCAGCATCCTCGGCATCCCCCAGATCTCCCGCGCCGCGACCCCCCCGAGTGTCGTCCTCGAGCCGGTGGTCAACAACACCCGCTTCCCGGTCAACAAGGACATCTTCCTCACGCGCCTGCGGACGCAGCTGAACAGCAAGGCCGCGGGCCAGGTCAGCTTTCTCGACCGCGACCTGATGAGGACCCTCCAGCGCGAGCGGGAGCTCAAGCGCTCGGGCCAAGTCACGGCCAGCGCTGATCCGAACGTGGTCGAGTTCGGGGGCGCGGATTATTTCCTGACCGGGAAGCTCGACGGGATGAGCACGCGTACCGCGGCCGGCACCAGTGACTACGTCCTCTACAGCTTTCGTCTCACCGACGCGCGCACCAGCCGGATCGTCTGGGAGGACTCCGCCGAGATCAAGAAGCAGGGCCTTGAGGATGCGGCCTACCGTTAGGCCCCGCGCCGCCCGCGGCGTCGCCGGCCTCTCCCTGCCCCTGTTCGCCCTGCTGACGGCCGCGGCGGGCTTGCCGGGCTGCGCCACCGCCCCGGACGAGCCGCGCGCCGCCGTCCGCGGGGAAGCCGGCGTGCCGGAGCGCGACCGGGTGCTCCACGCCTGCCGCGCGGCCGCCACGGCCCTGCGGACGGGGGATTATCCCGGCGCGAAGGCGCGGCTGGATGACGCCCTCGCCCGGCTGGGCGGGTTGATCTTGGATGACGCCGCCGCCGCGCGGGCCCGCAGCCTCTTCGCGGCCGAGGACACGAAGGTCTTCCTCGGCGAACCCTACGAGCGGGTGATGGCCTACTATTACCGCGGGATCCTGTACTGGCGGGACGGCGAGCCGGACAATGCCCGCGCGTGTTTCCGTTCGGGCCAGTTCAACGATGCGGGCGCGCAGGACGAACGCTTCTCCTCCGATTATGTCCTGCTGGAATACCTGGAGGGCCTCGCGACCGCTAAGCTCCAGGGGGATGGCACCGACGCCTTGGCGCGGGCGCGGGCGTTGGCCGGGGAGCGCTTCCGGCTGCCGGACTATTCGCCCGGGGCCAATGTGCTCATCTTCGCCGAATACGGGTACGGCCCCCGCAAAGTCGCCGCCGGCCGCTACGGGGAGCAGTTGCGCTTCCAAGTTCAGGATTCCCCCTCGCGCTCCGCCCGGCTGGTGCTGCACGAGGGCCGCACCGTCGTGCCGCTACCGGCCTACGACGACCTCGGGTTCCAGGCCACCACGCGCGGGGGCCGGGTGATGGACCACATCCTCGGCCGCAAGGCGGTCTTCAAGGCCGCGACCGACGCGGCGGCCGACGTGGCCCTCGCCGGGAGCGTCATCGCGGCCGACCAGGCGCATCGCCGGGAGCAGCGCGGCAAGGATGGCGGTGGCTCGGAGGCGGCGGCCGTGGGCCTTGGCGTGCTGGGGGTGCTGGGCAAGGTCGTCTCGTCCGCCACCCGGCCGGAGGCGGACATCCGCCAATGGGACAACCTGCCCCAGCGCCTGAGTTTCGCCGCGGTGCGTCTGCCGCCCGGCGAGCACGCGGGCCGCCTCGAGTTCCTCGACCGCGAAGGCCGCGTCCTCGCGGCGCGCACCCGCCCGGTGTTCCTGCGCGTCGCCCCCGGGGACCGCGACACCGTCCTGTTTTTCAGCGAACTTCCGCGCTGACCCGCGGTCCATTTCCTCACTCCGCGCGCCCCGCTCCGTCCTATGCACCTGACCTCCGCTCCCCTCCTCGCCGCCGTCCTCGCCGCGGGCGTGCTGACCGGCTGCACCACCCCGACCGGGCCCTTCCCTCCGCTCGACACCACCAAGTACACGCTCGAGAACTCCGAGCGCTTCGTGCTGCTCGACCAGCCGACCCAGGTGTCGGTGACCTGCACCGGCCTGCAGGAGGTTACCTTGCCGGACGGGCGGCTGGAGGTGGTCGCGAACGTCAAGAACCGCGAGAACCGCCGGCTCGAGGTCCAGGTCACTTGCGTGTTCAAGGACGCCTCCGGGTTCTCCACCGGTGACGAGACCCCGTGGCAGACGCTGATCCTTTCCGAGTACGCGACCGAGGCCGTGCGCTTCACCGCGATGAACGGCCAGGCCCGCAAGTACACCGTGCGCGTCCGGCAGGCGCGCTGATTCCCTTCCCGCCGTGAAAGCCTTCGTCCTCGTTTCCGGCCTGGCCTGGGTGGCCGCCGCCGCGGTCGCGCCCCGGCTGGCCGCCTCCCCGCCGCCGCCGGTCACCCACGTCGTGCGTCCCCCGGCGCCCCAGCCGGTCCTCGCCGCGGAGGCGCCGCGCGTCTACGCGCCCGCCCCGGACACCCTCGTGGCCAAGGTGGCTGCGGACGGGGTGATCGAGGGGTTCCGCCAAAGCTATGCCCGCGACGGGGCGCCGCGGATCGTCGTTTACGTGAACCGGGCCCTGCTCGAGCCCCGCCGGTCGGCCGCGGCCACCGCCGATGCCCCCGCGGCCCCCTCCCCGCGGCTGGCGGACCGGCAGACCGTGCGGGAGGTCGAGCGCCTGTTCGGCCGCGCCTTCCGGCACGCCGGGGCGCAGTTGGCGGATCAGGCCGTGGCCGAGGCGCTGCTCCCGGCCAACCCCGGAACCCAGCTGGCGGAGGACAAGGCGGGGCGCGAACGCCGCGCCCTGGCGGACATCGCGGACCTCGCGATCGAGGTGCTGATCTCGTCCCGGGCGCTCACCGTGCCGGAGGTCGGGGGCGACGTCACCTACACCGTCCCCGATATCCAGGCGACGGCGATCCGGCTGAAGGATGCGGCGATCGTCGGGCAGGCGTCGGCGGGGGACGTGCTCGGTCGCGGGGCGCGGGCGGGCCGGATCGTGCGGGACTTCTCGCTGCAGGACATCACCGAGGCGACGGCGCTGGCCCTAATGGAGGATATGCTGGCCGGCCGCCGTTGAGCCGGACGGTTCAGCAGCCGGGGAGCGCGGGGGGAGCGATCGCGGCGGGTTCGGGCAATGGGAGGTTGATCTCCGGGCGTGGCAGCACCGGCACCGGCAAGGGCGGGAGCTTGAAGTCCGCGAATTCGCGGTTGATGCGCTGGCGGTCGACCACGGCGGGGGCGCCGCGGCGGGCGGTTCCGAGGGTGCCCTCGTAGAACCCGGCGAGGGCGGCGGCGAGCACCGCGAGCCAGAGCAGCCGGGATTTCATCGCGCGGGGGCGGCGGCCGGCTTCGCCGGCGCCTGGAGGTGCTCGGCCAGCCAGGCCTCCGTCTCCCAGAGCACGTGCAGCAGGCTCTCGCGGGCGCGGTAGCCGTGGCTCTCGTGCGGGAGGACGACGTAGCGCGCGGTCGCGCCGTGGCCCTTGAGGGCGGCGTAGAACCGTTCGGTCTGGATCGGGAAGGTGCCGGAATTGTTGTCCGCGGCCCCGTGGATCAGGAGCAGCGGGGCCTTGACCTTGTCCGCGTGGTTGAAGGGCGACATCTCATTGTACACCCCCGGGGCCTGCCAGAACGTGCGCTGCTCGCTCTGGAAGCCGAAGGGCGTGAGGGTCCGGTTGTAGGCGCCACTGCGGGCGATGCCGGCGCGGAACAGGTCGGAGTGCGCCAGCAGGTTCGCGGTCATGAAGGCCCCGTAGCTGTGGCCGCCGATCGCGATGCGCTTCGGGTCCGCCACGCCTCGACGCACCAGCTCGTCGATCGCCGCGCGGGCGTTCGCCACCAACTGGGGCAGGTAGGTGTCGTTCGGCTTCTTGCCCTTCTCCGCCACGATCGGCATCGCCGGATCGTTCAGCACGACGTAGCCGGCCAGCAGGAAGGGCAGGGGACCGGAGACGCTGATCCGGGTGAAGCGCTCCGGGGTCGCCTTCATTTGGCCTGCGTTCTCGGGGTCGAGGAACTCGCGGGGATACGCCCAGAGCAGGGCTGGGCGCGGCGGATCCCCGGCTCGGTGGCCGGGTGGCAGGTAGAGGGTGCCCGACAGCTCCAGCCCGTCCGCCCGCTGGTAGCGGATCACCTCGGGGGTGAGCCCGGTCAGCTGCGGATGCGGGTGTGAGAAGCTGGTCAGCGGGCGCAGTTCGCCCTTCGCGTAGTCGCGCACGAGGAAGTCCGCGGGGCGGTCGGCCGACTCCCGCATCACCAGCGCCCGGGTGAAGTCGGCGTCGAGGAAGGCCACGAATTCCTCGTAATGCGGCGGCGCTGAGCGCCACAGCCGGCGGCTCGCGCGCGTGGCCGGGTCGTACTCGTCGAGGAATGGCCGGTCGCCCTCCGGCGAGGCGCCGGCGCCGGTCAGGAAGATCCGGCCGTCGGCGGGGCGCCGCGCGAGGACGAGGCGGCCGAAGGCGTTGCGCACCGTGGCGCCCCGGCCCGGGTCGCGGTAGCGGTCCTCGCTGGTGCGGTCGAAGAGGAGCGTCCGTTCGCCGCCGGGCTTTCCCGGCGCCACCCGCCAGGTCCGCAGGCGCCGCGTGGTGGTCCAGCTTTCGGTCACCAGCGCGAGGTCGTCGCCGCCCCATTGAACGCCCGTGACCCGGTACTCGAAGCGCTGCTGCTCCACCGGCGGACCGCTGAAGGGCGCGGCGAGGGTGAACCAGGCGTCCCGTGCTTGGGTGCTGCCATCCGCGAGCTTGGCCCCGCGCCCGAGGTCGCGCACCCAACTGAGGGTGGCCGGGGCGTCCGCGCGCCACGCGACGCCGCGGGGGCCCGGGCGGACCGCGTTGGTCGCCATTCCCTCGTTCAGCGGCAGCGACGCCACGGAGTGCACCTTGCGGCCGGCGCGGTCGTGGACCGTGATGTCCACGGGGAAGCGCGAGTAAGGGACGAGGTACGAGAAGGGCCGCCGGAGGGTCTCGACCAGGAGGTGGGTGCCGTCGGGGGAAGGTTGGACGGAGGTAATGAGGCCGCGGACGGGCAGCACGGTCAGCTGGCCGTCGAGGGTGACGCGGGCGAGCTCGGTGTCCCCGTAATGGGCGAACAGCGCCTCGTCGTGCGGGTTGCCGAGGAGGCCGTCGAAGGTGCGGGCGCCGGCCTTGCGGCCGCGATTCTCCTGCACGACGGGGCCCGCGGGGACCTGGCTGGGGGCGGGGGCGGCGCCGCGGGTGGCGGGAATCCGGCGGAGGAGGAGCGTGGTGTCGTCGAGCCAGACCATCGGTTCCCCGAAGGTGGCGTTGAGGAGCGTTTCGGTGAGGCGCCGGGCGGCGGCCGACGCGACGTCGACCAGCCACAGCTCGATGCCCTGGTCCCGGAGCAAGGCGAGGGCGAGGTGGCGGCCGTCCCGCGACCATTCATAGCCGCTGATCCGCGGGTTGGCGGGGAGGCCGGTCACGCGCGCCGCGGGCCCACCGGTGATCGGCTGGAAGGCGAGGCCGGTGTGAACCGCCTCGCGGCTGCGGCCGTTGGTGGCGGGGTCGAGGCGGAGGCCGGCCAGCTTCAGCTCCGGCGCGGCGAGTTCAGCGAGGTCGGGCGCGCCCGGACGGTCGAGCAGCAGCAGCCGGGTGCGGTCGGGGCTCAGGACGACCGTGGGGGCCAGGGGCGCATCAACGAGGGCGGCGAGGGCAGCGGAGGGGCGCCGGAAAGTCGGCGCGTCATCCGCGCGGCCGGGTGCCAGTACTGCAACGAGCGCGAGGAAGGCGAAGGCGGGCCGGAGGGGGAGGGGGGCCATCCGGGCACGGTGCGGCTCCGCTCCGGCGGGGCCAGCCTGAAAACGCCGGGCCGGCAATCGGGCCTTGAGCACGGCTGGCCGGGCGCCAGAACCGGGGCCGTGCCCGCCCGTTTGCCCCGCGTCCTCGCCGCCGTCCTCACGGCCGGGGCCTGCGCCCTGCTAGTGGCCGTAGGTGGAATGGCCCCGCGCGCGCCCCTGGCGGCGATTGGCCGAGTTTTCGACGTTGGGGAAGGGGTGGGGTTGCCCCTGGTGCTTCCGCTGCGCGCCACGGCCGCGGAGCGGGCGGCGGCGGATCTGCTGCGGGAGACGCTAGTGGCCGCCTCCGGCCTGCCCGCGACGCGGTTTCCCCTGTTGCCCGAGGGTTGGCTGGCCCCGGCCGTGGCCTTGCGGATCGGGGGACCGGTTCCTGGGGCCACCGAACCCGCGCCGGCCCCGCCCCGCGACAACGGGGTCGGGTACGCGGTGGACGCGCGCGGCCTCCGGCTGGGCGCCGAACGCCCGGAGATCATGGTCGCCGCCGCCTCGTGGTTCCTCGAGCGGGAGACCGGCGCCCGTTGGTTCCATCCCGGGCCCCTCGGGCGCGAGGTGCCGCGGCGGGCCAGGCTCAGCCTGACCCCCGGGGTGCGCACCTTCCGGCCGGAATTCGTCCACCGGGATCTGGGGGTCGAACCCACGCCCGCGGAACTGGCGTGGCGCGCGGCCAACCGCCTGGAGGCGCGGTTCGAGCACGGGCACAACCTCACGACGATCTTCCGGCCCGAGGACTTCCGCCGCCGGCCCGAGCTGGCGCCCGAGCGCCGGGGCTGGAAGCACTTCCCCGCGCCGGGCGAGGACAACTGGCAACCCGACCTGCGGCACCCCGCGGTCGTCGAGCACGCGGCCGCGGTCGCCATGCGGGCCTTCGACCGCGAGCCCGGCCGGCTGTCCTTCTCGCTCAGCGTCAACGACACCATCCGCTACGACGATTCCGCCGGCACCCTCGCCGCGGTCGCGCCGCTGCGCCATTTCCGCGGGCGGCCAGATTACTCGCCGCTCGTCTTCCGCTTCACCAATGCCGTCGCCCGCCGCGTGGCCGAGAAGCACCCGGACCGCTGGCTGCCCGCCTACGCCTACTACTGGTGCGAGGACGCGCCGCCGTTCCCGGTCGAGCGCAACGTCGTTCCCTTCCTCACCGCGGACCGCAGCCAGTGGTCGCACCCGGAGTTCGAACGGGAGGACCGGGACCTGATCGAGCGCTGGTGCCGCTCGGGCGCCGCGTTCGTCGGGGTCTACGACTACTTCTACGGGCGGCCCTTTCTGGTCCCGCGACCCACGCTCCCCGCCGTGGCCCGCAGCATCCCCTTCCACCATCGCGCCGGGGTGCGGGCGTTCTTCGCCGAGGCGCACCCGAACTGGGCCCTCGACGGCCCCAAGGCGTGGCTGGCCGCGCAACTCCTGTGGGAGCCGACCCGCGATCCCGCTGCGCTGCTCGACCTTTACTTTGCGGAATACTGGCGCGATGCGGCCGCGCCGATGCGGGCCTTCTTTGCGGAGGCGGATCGCGTCTGGCAGGCGCAGCCCGGCCCGCCCTTCTGGCTGCGCCATTACCGCGACGACGACCAGACGGGGATTTTCCCGCCGGCCGCGCGGGCCGCGCTGGGCGGGCACCTGCGGGCGGCCGCGGCCCTCGCCTCGACGCCGCGGGTGCGCGCGCGGGTGGCCTTCGTCGCCGCGGGACTGGCCGTGAGCGAGGCCTTTGCCCGCGTCGGCGAGACCCGCGGGGCGGTTTCCCGCTTGGCCGTGCCCGGGGCGGAGCCGGCCCGGCTGGCCGCGGCGTGGCGCGAGGCCAAGGAGGCGGAGGTCGTTTTCCGCGCGGCCTACGCGCGAATCCGGCGCGAACACCCGCTGGCGCTCGCGGCGCAGGACCTCACCCCATACCTCCGCACCGAGACCGATGGCCGCGTCGCCCGGGTGCTGGCCGCGACGCCGGAGGGCCGGGCGCTGCTCGCCGGCGGCGCGGGCCGGTCCGTGGCGCGGGACGCCGTTGCCACCGAGGAAATCCTCCGGCTGCCCACCGAGGGCCGCGAGGCCCTGCGCGATGCCGGCTGGGAACAGGTCACGGTGGCGCGGCCGGTCGCCTCGCCGGCGGTGATCGAGTGGACGGCCCCCGATAACCCGTGGGGTGGTCTCGGCGAGCCGTGGCAGACGCGGCAGGTGACCTTGGCCCGCACCCCGGACGGGCGGCGCGTCCTGCGGCTCGCCGGGTGCATCCGCGATGACCTCACCCAATGGGTGCCGGCGGCGGCGGGTGAGGTCTACGAGGCCGCAGCCGAGGTGCGGGCGCGGGTGAGCCCGGGGACCTCGGTGCACCTCCTGCTGCGGTTTATGGACGAGCGTGGGCGCTTCCTGGATCCGGGGCGGGTGGACCGCGTGCCGGCGGGGGCGGGGGAGCAGGCGTTGCGGCTGACTTTGATCGGGCGGGCGCCGCCGGGAGCGCGCTGGGCGGGGATGGCGGTGCGCGCTTTGAACCAGGTGAACGACGACTTCGCGGAATTCACCGGCGCCTCCCTGCGCCGCCTCCCGGCTGCGGCCCCTTCGACGGGCTCAGGGCAGGCCCCTTCGACAGGCTCAGGGCGGGCGCCTTCGCCGGGCTTAGGGCAGGTCCCTGGGCCTTAGGTCAGCCCCACGGGGCGCACTTCAGGCCGGGGACACGGCGGAACTCACCGAGGTTCGCCGTCAGCAGCGTCGCGCCGAGGCTGCGCGCGTGCGCCGCGATCAGCAGGTCCAAGGGACCGATCGGCGTGCCCTTCGTCTCCAGGTGGGCGCGGATTTCGCCGTAATGCCGGGCCGCCTCGTCGTCGAAGGCCACCCGGGGAAAGAGGTCGAGCAAGGCCTGGACGGCCTCCCGCTGGGCGGCCGGCGCGGCGGCCTTGGCCGCGCCGACCCAGAGCTCCGCCGCCACCACGGTCGACAAACCGCAGGCCGCCACCCGCGGCAGCCGGCGGCCGCGGGCCCGGCCCCGCAGCAGGTCGATGCACACATTCGTGTCGAGCAGCACGTCCATCGCCGTCGGCTTACCAGGTCAGGTCGCGCGCCTGCTGTGCTGCCGGCTGGCTCCGGTCCGGGAAGTCCGCCGCCGCGGGGTGGCGGGCTGCCAGATGCCGCGCGACGTCGGCGAGGGTGCGCACCTTGGGCCCGGCCTTGGCCCGCAGGACCACCGCATCCCCCCGGCGCGTGATCACCACCTCCTCCCCGGGAAAGCGGAACGCTTTCGGCAGGCGCACCGCCTGGCTGCCGCCGTGCCGGAACAGTTTGGCCGTAGTCATAGCTACAACCTGTAGCTACGAATCCGCGCGGTCAACCCCGGGGTTTCTCGGGCGAATGGGCCCGCCGCCTGCCCCGGCGCCGCCCTGAACCGGCCGGGCGGCGGACTGTCCGCCCGTCTGCCGGATTGGCTTCCGCCGGGCGCCGGGTGAGATTACGGATTGGTCACGATAACCCTTTCCCCGATGCGTCTTTCCCTGCCCCGCCCCTTGCTCGCCCTGCTGTTCGCCACGCTGCCCGGCCTCGCGCGCGCCCAGGCGGGTGGCGCCACGCTCACCGGCACCGTGGCCAATGCCAAGACCCGCGCCTTCCTCGAGCAGGCCGAGGTCCGCGTCGCGGGTCGCGCGGCGCTCACCGACCGCGAGGGCCGCTTCAGCCTCGCCGGGCCGCCGGCGGGCGCCCAGGAGGTCGGTGTCTCTTACACGGGCCTCGATGACCTGCGCGAGACCGTCACGCTCGCCCCCGGTACCACGGCGCGGCGCGAGTTCGCGCTCACGTCCGCCATTTACAGGATGGACGCCTTCGTGGTGGCCTCCGAAATCGAGGGCAACGCGGCCGCGATCAACGCCCAGAAGAAGGCGGACTTCCTCGTCCAGGCGATCTCGGCCGACACCCTCGGCAACGAAGGGGCTCAGTCGAAGGGCAGCCGGAGCTGGTCCAGGTTGGCGCGGAAGGCCAGCAGGTAGTTCGTGCCGAAGGTCCGGCGCGAGGTGTTCCGCCCGCCCTGGTAGAAGTTGCGCCACGAGTCGACGGAGCCCCTTCGACCGGCTCAGGGCGGGTCAGGTTCGCATGGCGAAGCGATCGGTCCGAATGAGCCGGGGAATTTTGCCCCGGTCGAGGCGGGCTACTCCCAGTGCCGTCGCGCCCCGTACCAAAAGCTCCGGCGGCGGAGGGGCTTCGCGGATTGAAGCACCGCGGATCGAGCCCTGCTTGAATGGTTCGTCGCTGCGGTCCCGCGGCGTCTATAGACGCCACGCACGGCGCCGAGCGCGGATAGAGCCCCTTTGAGCCTTTTGTGGCCATCGCCGAGATTTTCGGAGCGGATGGCTCCGCGCAATGGGTGTTCGCCCGCCCGCACCGGGGCGCCCCACCTTCGCCAAGGCTTCGGCGGGCAGGCGCGCCCCAGCCACAAGGAGCCGCTCAAGTCCGGAATGAACGGCGGGCTGGAGCTTCAGCGGTTCGATGTAGATGACATGAAGCCGACAGGCTGGCGCAGGGCGCTAACCTGTCGGCTGTATGCTCACAACTAACACTGACAAGCTAGAGGCTAATTCCACG
>Ga0194130_10002883_pt1 | contig 24092 bp, 30 predicted proteins | sample TA2KigsurfametaG_FD_160084 | JGI IMG/M metagenome (GOLD analysis project Ga0194130, IMG submission 160084) | Freshwater microbial communities from Lake Tanganyika, Tanzania - TA2015050 Kigoma 12 surface | ecosystem: Environmental > Aquatic > Freshwater > Lake | place: Tanzania: Lake Tanganyika... | reverse complement strand
GCGCGCTGGTAATAATAGACATAGACCAGGCCATCGAGCGGGGCTATGTGCAACTGACGGACCGGCTGCGCGAGATCTTCCAACGGGACCACCCCAATGGATAGGTTCGTCGCGTTCATACTCAGCCACGGCCGCAGCGACCGGGTGCTGACCTACGGCCTGCTGCGCAAGACGGGCTACACCGGGCCCATCAGGATCGTCATAGACGACGGCGATCCCGAGATCGCCCAATATCACAGCCGCTACCCCGGCGAGGTCCTCGTGTTCAGCAAGCAGCGCATAGCGGAGACCATGGACGAGGGCGGCAATTTCGGCAATCGCAAGACCATAGTCTACGCCCGCAACGCCTGCTGGCAGCTGGCCCGCGACAACGGGTTCGACTCGTTCATACAGCTGGACGACGACTACACGGAATTCCGCCACAAACTGGACAGCAGGGGCCGCTACATAGAGGGCCTGGGCAGCAGCGTGCGGACGATACGCAGCCTGGACGAGGTGCTGGAGGCGATGGTGCGATTCGTGCGGGGCACGAGGTTCCTCACCATCGCCATGGCACAGGGCGGTGACTTCATAGGCGGGGGGCTGGGCGACATCTGGCGCAGGCCCAAGCGCAAGGCCATGAACAGCTTCGTATGCCTCACGGACCGGCCGTTCCAGTTCCTGGGCCGCGTGAACGAGGACGTGACCGCATACACCCACCTGGGCCACAGGGGCGAGCTGATGCTGACCTGCATGTGGATAGCGCTGCAGCAGCTACCCACGCAGGACAACCCCGGCGGCATGACGGAGGAATATCTCAACAGCGGCACCTATGTCAAGAGCTTCTACAGCGTGCTGTGGACCCCCAGCGCAGTGCGGGTGACCGTGATGAACAGCCGCTACCCACGCATACACCACGAGGTGAGATGGCGTCACTGCGTGCCTAAGATCGTGCGGGCGACGGCGAGATAGACAGCCAGGACCCAATATGTTATAATAGCACACGGATGAGCAGAGAACGCTACAGCGCGATAGAGACCCTGAGCCGATTGCGGCAGCAATGGTGCGCGGAGCCCCGAATGCAGGAGGCCCGGCGGCTGATCAGCGAGGCGATACGAGAAATGCGGCGTGTGTGGCAGATAGAACTGCCGGAACAGGGGCGGGATTACACAGATTTCTTCACCCATGAGGGCCGCAGCGACCGGCCAGAATGTATGCGCAAAGGGCCGGATTCAGGGGAGATCACAACGGGTTTGAGGCCGGATAAAGGCGGTGTTAAACCCTCAAATCAGGGGTAATTTTAAGCGAGAAGAGTCTGTAGCAGTGTCTTACACTACTAGGAAAAGCAGTCCCGTCGTCATTCTCTCCAAAATAACCAAAAGACCCCCAATATCCACGGTTCCTAACCGCTCGAAACGGTTCCGCCACCGGATCCACACCGGTTTCAACGCCTAAAAGAGGTCGACCTAATAGATATTCCTAGTATAATAGTAGCATAAGCCGGATAAAGGATCCGGTCTATATCCGGATCGGTCATAGGGACCCCCGGAGTTAATAATCCTTATAGAAAGGATATAGCTTATGAAAGCATATATCAATGACACAGAAGCCCGGACTTTCTGGGACTTAAATCAACCACCCGTGATGCGTAAGCATACGAAGATACTGCGTGAAGCCCAAAGGGTCTTTACCGATCTATCGAATGCGATCAAGTCCGGTGAGTTCGATCTTGAAACCCAATGGGAAAATGAGGCGGAATCAATGGAGATGGGGTTCGACAGAGACCCCCAGGGCCTTTGGGATCTAGCTTATAAGATCGATCGAGAGGTTGGTGAACTTTACCAACCCGGCTACGCGGCGGATCCCAAAGGACCGGCCCGCATCATAGCCGCGGACATAACCGGGGCCTATCTAAGGCTAGCGGCGGAGCTCTTCCCCATCAGCCAAAGGATCAGCGAGGTAATAATAGAGGCCGTGCGAGATAACGAGCCGTTCAGCTACGACGACCTAGCTAAGAAGGTCTATGAGACGGCGCAGTATCAGGCCCAGCAGAACACCAAGCCGCTGGAGAAGATGAACCGTGCGGAGCTGCTGCGACACCTAGAAGGGCTAGATCTAGAGGCCCTTAGAAAGGAGCTCAAGATCGCCTAGGGCCTAGGGGGCCGGCTAATTACCGGCCCGGCTCCAACGATCGCTACTATGAAGACGATACAATTAAATTGGTATGAGAGGAGCAACGCCAAGAAGCGACGCTTCCGGGAACTATATGGACGCCGACCCACCAAAGAAGAGATCAAGCTGTTAAGGCGCAACGAGATAGACCTTGGCCAGATCATGACGGATCCGCTGGAGCTTCGCAAGTTCGAGGCCCCTTACCAGATACTCCGCGGCCGCCGGTTGCCGGGACAATGATGCGCTGCGTGGTTGTGGTGTTCGGCCTCGTGCTGCTGGCCCAGTGCGTGGCCTATGAGCCCGCTTGCCGGCCACATCCGTTCACACCGCGAGACCATTGGTGCGATCCACATCGCCATCCCGGACCGGTGAGATGATCCTATCGTTAGAGAGGCCGTCCCCCACCTTTTGGACCGGGGGCTGGTCTCCTCTAGTTATAACATTTTGCACAAAATTAGGTAGACCTAAACGCGGAATCAAGCTATAATAAATATATGAAACAAAATAGACCCCACACCACAAGGATCCACAGCCGGGCGTTCCAGCTCATACGCATACGCAATCCCCACAGCACCTACAGCGGCCTCGTCAGGTCGGCCTGGCTCCTGCCACGCATACAAGAATATCTAGTGCTGGAGCAGCTGGGCCAAAGCACGGCCGCGCGACAGCTTTGGCAGCAGATCCGCCACAACGCGGTCGCCAGCCAGTTCGCCCGGGAGGGTGAGCCATCGACGGGATTGCGCGGCCGGTTCCTAACGGTAAGATGGTATGTCAGCAACGGGGTCGCGGATCTCCACCAGAGTGTGGGTAATCACATACACGACGCCATACAGGACGAGCTGATACACCGCCGCAACCAGCAGATAGACCAGCTGCGGTCGGAGACGAAGAGTGGTGAACAGAGCTTCTCCATGTATCAGGGCCACATGGGGCACAACCGGCATTTGTTCATCGGCCACACGATAGAGTTCACCCCACGCTGGCCAAAAATCGCGCGCGAGATACACCGGGCCGTGCGGGCGATCGTCATCCGCGAGGGCGGCCGGTTCGCCAACATCAAGTCGCCCAGCATAGACCCCAGGGTCCAGCGCACCTGGGCCCGCATAAAGGGCCGGCTGGATCCGGGCTAGACCCACAAAGATAGATGTGCTATAATAAATATATAAATACAACACTAACAATAATTTACGCGAAAGGACACCATGCCAAAAAAGGGACACAAGTTCGCATCCGCGGCTAGGATGGCCTATTACGAGAGCCGCAGGGGGCCCCGCCCCGACCAGTGGGTCACAGGACCCGACCCGCACAGGCATCGGCAGCACAGGGCCTATCTATTGCTGCGTGTGCGTTGTCGCCACAGGAAAGAAGAGTTCCTGCTGACCTCGGACGAGTTCGCCGGGCTCTGGAGCCGGGAGCAGTGGGCCAAGAGGGGGCTGCAGAGCCACCAGCTGGTGCTGGGGAGGAAGGATCCGCGACGCCCGTGGCAGTTGGACAATGTGGAGGTGAGGACCTGCCTGGCCAACCAGCAGCACTATCGCGACTTCAAGCGCAGGCACAACAAGCCCAACAGCCACAGATACAGCGGCAGGGAGATAGACGCAGACAACAAAAAGGAGCAGGATATATGATCGCAGCGATAACAAGCATCGGTGAGATAAGGAGCCGTGAACACGGCGGCAGCGTGTTCAGGTTAGACGGATACTATGTGGATGAGTTTAACGAGCTAAAGAAGCTTTACACATTCGTGGACCCCAAGAACGACAACTTCTCTGACTGGGAGGCCGTCCTCAAGGTCATAGCGGAAAATCGCGGCAATGTGGTAGAGCTGCGGGGCTGCCGCTTCAAGAACCGCGCAAAGGGACTGCTGTCCGCGGACTGCAAGCCGCAGGTGGAGGCCATATATCCCAAGCCGGAAAAGAAACAGCCGCCCAAGAGCGGAAACGAATTCAATAGATTATTTGGGACTCTATAATGAGCCCTAGGCGCAAGCGCATCCGAGACACCTGGCACTATCCCACGGACCTAAACGATCGGCCCGAGGACATATTGAGGTCGCTATCGCTAAAGGTCAAGCCGGGCTGGGTGGCCGCCTATGAGGCCTCGCGTGGTTGGCAGATAGCCGCGGTAGACGATCTTGGCAACATATTTGTGGATTGTGACCAGAGATCCGGCCAGATTCACATCTTGCGATAAATATCGACAAAGGATCCTATGCCATACAAGCCCAAGATAACCACGCGTGGTATAAGCGTAAGCACCGTAAGCACAGATAACACTCCCAAGAACGCCGCACTGATAAATGATGAACTCGACAGCAACTTCTTAAATCTTCGCAACGCATCTATCGGCATCGCGGGCGACGACAGCGGCACTATAGACCTAGGGATGGGCAACACCTTGAAGGTAGTCGGCACCGGTGGATTGACCACGGCGGCGGCGGGGCAGACGCTGACCATAGATGGATCAGGCATAGCCCCCTCTAGCACGACGGGTAATCTTACATTTGCAAAAAGTATAGGGCTCACAGCAAACAGCGGCGGCAGCGACACAATAGCCACAGGCGATTCGGGGCACGATGCCTATTTCAAGACATCGGGCGATGGTTCTTACAACTTCATAAACACCACTAGCACGGTTGGCATAATGATAGCAGATTCGGGACTGGCGGCGGGAGGATCCGCTTCGGGACTGCTGACCGCTATTGGCATAACCGGTGGCGGCAATAGAGATCTCAACATAAGAGCTTTAGGCACAGGCAAGGTGGCTATATCCGGCATAAAATATCCATCGAGTGATGGCACTAACGGACAGGTGTTGACGACCAATGGCTCCGGTGTGCTGAGTTTCACAACGGCAGGGTCCGCTAGCACAGGCACGATAACATTCAACGGCAACGACATCGCCTCATCCGCCGATGCTAACATAACAATAACATCACAAGAAAATCGAAACATAGTGTTGACCGCGGGAGCCACAGGCAACGGTGATGTGTTCTTACAAGCCGGTCCACAAGGAGCGGTTGGCATACGGGGTCCTGTTGAGATCGCATTTGACACCTCGGACGCGGTGGGCAGCGGAAATGCGATGCACATAGGTGAGTTGTATCTTAGAATAAACAAGGGAGGCAATGATCTACAGAACGTATTCATACAGCAGAATGGTGCCACATCGATCGGCAGCGTAGGTGCTAACGCCTTGTTCCACGCGGAGCTATACAGAGATGTGGTCACGATCGGGGATTTTAACATAGCTCTTAACAACAACAACAGACAACAAGGACAAGGCACGGCCAAGTTCAATGTGTTCGGCTCCACACATCTAGACAATGTGGAGATAGATGACAACAAGATAACCACATACAACAGCAACGAGGATCTCGTGCTAGATGCCAACGGCACCGGCATAATACAGGTCAACACAAGCATACTGCCAGAGGTCACAGACACATTAGATCTGGGATCCGCCGCAAAGAGATTCAAGGACTTGTATCTTACGGGTGGCACAATAAACCTGGGAGACGCAACGATATCAGCTTCGGGATCGGCAGTAATTTTACCCACAGGCAGCACCATCGATGGAAACTTGACAATAACCGGCAACCTATCCGTTGAGGGCACAGAGGTGATACTAAACACAGAGACGCTAGAGGTCCAGGACAACAAAATATTGTTGAACAGCAATGTTTCAGGAGCTCCCAGCATCGATGCCGGGATAGAGGTAAAAAGGGGCAATAGTGCTAACAAATCATTGTTATGGAACGAGACCACAGACAAGTGGACTATCGGATCCGAGACCTTTGTGGCCGGAACGGTTGAGGCCAATGTGGCATTCACAAATATAACGGGATTACCTACAACCGTCGCGGGCTATGGTATTACCGATGCCATCAGTGGAGCTAATTTGTTGAGATTTGTGGGCGACGACAGCACAGGCACAACATTAAATTCTGGCGAGACAATCAAGATAGTAGGTGCTGGCGGTTTGACAGCGGTAGTGACCGCTGACACAATAACTCTAGACGGAACTGACATACAAGGATCCGGCAATGCTATAAATATCGACGGCGGAGATGCTGCTACAATTTTTACGGCCGCTAACATCATCATAGACGGAGGAGATTCTACATAATGCCAACACAGATACAATTGAGGCGAGACAGCGCAGCGGACTGGACAAGCAACAATCCCGTGCTAGCGGACGGCGAACTAGGTTGGGAGATCAATACTAAAAAATTCAAGATTGGTGATGGATCAACGGCCTGGAACGGCCTATCATATGTGGCCGTAACGGTTATTAGTGCTAGCGTAGTAGGAGACGACCTTATCTTAACCTTGTCAGACTCCACAACCGTTAACGCCGGCAATGTTAGAGGTGCTACAGGTGCCACAGGACCTACGGGTGCTACTGGTGCTACAGGACCACAAGGACCACAAGGCGAAACAGGTGCTACTGGTGCCACAGGACCTACGGGTGCTACAGGACCACAAGGACCACAAGGCGAAACAGGTGCTACTGGTGCCACAGGACCACAAGGACCACAAGGCGCAACAGGAGCTACGGGCCCAACAGGTGCCACAGGATCAACTGGAGCTACTGGTGCCACTGGACCAGGTGCCACGGGCATCACGGTCGTGGGCGATGACTCCACAGGCACATTGATCGCGGACGGCGAGACCATCAAGATAGCGGGCGGCACTGGCATAACCACCGCGATGTCAGACGACATCCTGACCATCACTGCCACGGGCGGTGGCGGTGGGGGATCCACTGGAGACCTCTCAATCATTGGCAGCACCATCAGTTCAGCCAGCAACGGTGATCTTAGACTGACCACCACAGGCACGGGCAAGGTGGTCATTGGACCAAACGACATCAACACAACCACTTGGCCAAGCACCTACAGTGCGGCAGGCAGTAGCACATCAGCCCGTCACAAAGGACCCTTCATGTTCTACAGCGACCTGGCCATGCCATATGTCAGCACTGTTGACACCAGATACATCACAAATCAGAGGGTAGCCATCGTCAAGTTGGACACTGGCAGCACACAGGTCAATTCCAGCAACCACACCGCGAGGATACAGGACTACATCAACTACGACATCAAGGGCACGGAGCATGGCACTGGCATCACAAATTCTTACACACAGGGACCTGTGGCGGGTGACCATCAGTGCTACATCTACAACACCGCGGGTGGCACGCTGAACGGGGGCAGTGCCACGGCCGTGCAGGGTTACTTGGAGGCACGAGAAGGGCATGGTGGGGATGTCACATACAACAATCTTACAGCAGTGATTGGGGGAGGAGCAGTGCGAGGCAACTCAGGCTCAGAGGTCACCAGGGTGACCAACGCACACGGTTTCTTAATGACAGGCATTGGCACGGGAGGCTCAGGCACCAACGGCACCAACAGGATAGTGACCAACAGATATGCGTTCAGGGGTTTGGACATGTCAGGCACATCCGCGATGGTGACCAATGACTATTCCTTTGTCACTGAATATCACGCCAGCAGGGCCAAGCCAGGGGCCATTGAGCGATTCAGAGAATTTGGCACCACCGCCACCCATTCAGCGTCAGGCACCTATACCGTCAATGCTGAGAACAACCTGCACATCGTCACACTGGGGGCCAACATCACTTCATTCACCATGAGCAACTTTCCAGCAGTGACATCGCAGTCAGCGGCGGTCACCCTGTTGTTGGTGCAGGACGGCACGGGTGGCAGGACGATGACATTCACCGCGGGATCAGGAGAGACATTCAAGTTCGCCAATGGCACTAACACCAGCACGGTCTCAGCGGCCAACGACATACAAGTGGTGTATGTGTTCAATAGATATGATGGATCAAACCACACCTACTTCTGGACCATGGGCCCAGCATTCAGTTAGGAGCACACGATCATGGTATTTCCTGGCATAGGCAGGCAGAGTTGGGTTTCAGGATCCCTGGGCGGAGGCACGGGCAGGACACCAGATTGGAACACCTACGACGGCACTGAAGACACGGCCTGGCAGCAGTGGGTGGACGAGACCAGCACCGCTCTCAGCAATTCTTACAGTGTCAGCAAGACTGAAAAAAATCACATAAGGGGTGGAGGAACAAAAAGTTATGTTGCCATAACAGATGGCACAAACGAATATCTGGGAGTTACCACCGCGGACACCGCGGATGCCACTTCAATGCAGATTGATCTCATTGGTCCTTTTGCCATGGACAGGCCAGAGATCAACATATTAGACAACATAATAATGATGAGCAGTCTGGAAGACGATGGCAGTTTCGTATTTTTTAAAGATGCTGGTGGCATCACCCACACAGGCAAGATGAGTGGCTATGTTACCTGGACGGGCAAGCCCAGTTCCAACGAGCGACACGGCAGCGTGTTCTTCCGCAGCCATATGCCTGATTACAACATAGGATCAGCACCAGGATACAGTTTTAGCACACAGGCCGCACTGGGCTATGTGATAGGCATCGTGGGCAGGAAGACCAACACTTTCACAAGCACTGATAGCAGGATTGATGCAGCCGTTGGTGGATATGTTGACGCTCCAATGGCCAACATATACGGAGTTAGGACTATGGACACCGTGTTCTCAACTCCCAGCACAGGACTGACTAATTTGATGATCAACTCAGGAATAGAATTAGAAAATAATTCGCAATTGTATCTGCCATTTGTGAGATGGCATGAAAATTATCCTAACGTGGTGCAAGGAGATAACACACTGGAGACTGGCAACACAGATGCCTACATCTGCCGTCCTTTGCCTACTGGTGATGACAACAGGGATTTTAACCAATTTGCGGACCACGACTTTAATGGTGGCAGCACGGTGCTTCTGAACTTCAGGCAATTCACCAGCACTGATGGCTCTACACTAGGCACCAATTCACCAGCACAGATATGGGACATTGATGCCAGAACTTATCATCTCAACAATTCTTTAACGGGATGGAGATGGACTAATTTTAACGATCCCTATTATAAAGACCAAGATCCCGTGTCTGGTGGCACAGTTGACCCAATCATACCCACGGTCAATGGAGACAGGGTGATTTTCAGGGACGGAGCCAGCAGGACCAAAACACAGATGGGGCAGGATCTAACACAGGCCATAAGATTAGGAGAGGCACAGACCTGGGTGGGTATGTATCCTGATTGTTCTGGCTCAGTGGGGGGCAATCTCTATCTAACCGCAGTGGCAAGGACACAGGAAAATGTCAAGACCAATGCCAAGACAGCAAGACAGATGGAATACATCGTCTGTGATGACATAACCACTGCTGACACACACGCCAGCAATAGCATAGCGGTTAGTGTGATCAATGGATCAGACAGCACATCAACCGCATTTGATGTGGATGACGCAGTTCTATTCAATTTGCAAGGAAATTATTTTGCGGTGCTGTGGCATAAATCAGGAGAACTTTATATCAGCATATTTAAAGCCAATGCACAAACCAGTGCCATGGTTGACATAGACAGGGTGGTGGACGCACAGAGCCTTGGCACTGTGCCTGCGGATAGTGGCAGTGCTAAAACTCTCAGCGGTTGTATTTTAGGTTCAGGAGTGGCCCTGGTCACCTGCGGCAACTACTACAAGTTCATCAAGGTGCCGGTATAAAAATGTTAAATAACGCACAGGAGAAACACAATGCCTACTTGGCCATCGGCTACAAAAGCCACAACCACACATCTAGACAGCGGAACGGATTCGCCAAGATTAGCTAGGACAGACCTCAAGCAAAATGTCGACAATGTCAATGACATCATTGACATGTTCAACATATCGTCGCCTGCTAATAATCAGATCCTAAAATATAGCACTAGTAATAGCAGATTCGAATTAGCTAGTGAAACAACCGCATCACCGATAACTTTCGTAGGAGATGACAGCACAGGCACGGCCGTAAACGTAGGAGAAACATTCAAGATAGCAGGAACGCAGAACATAACCACAGCCGTCAGCGGAGACACGCTTACGATAACAGGTCCCAACCTGAGCAACTATCTTACTAGTTCTTCTATAACCTTTGTGGGCGATGACAGCACAGGGACAGCGGTCAGCAATAACGAAACCTTCAAGATAGCAGGAACGCAGAACATAACCACGGCAGTGAGTGGTGACATTTTGACGATTACTGGACCCGATTTGTCAAGTTATCTAACAGCAGTGCCAAGCACGATCGCTGTAAATGAAATAAGTTCTTCGGATTCATCCGCGATACAGATAAACGATGGCGTGAATATTTCAGGAGCGACCACACTGCACGGATCAACAAGATTCAACAATCACTACACGGAAAAGATAAACACGCTCGCATCAAGCACCGCGATCACGGTTGACGCCAGCACGGCACCGGTCCACAAGGTCTATCTTGAGAACAACACCACTTTCAAGGTCACTAACTTAGGCACCGGCGGATCGATTACTTTGATCATACAGCAGGACTCGACGGGATCAAGACTGGGGGCGTTCGTGAGTGATGACAGCACCGCTATAAGGTTTGCCGGGGGGACTCCCTCATTAAGCACCGCGGGCAACAGCATAGACATAGTGAACATATTCAATGATGGCACTTTCTATTTTGGCAACATAGCCAAGGCCTTCGCATAAGGAGAACAAGATGCCTTTCTTTGGCAGACAGGGAATATTAACAAATGCGGCAACAGCATCTTTGGCAAGAGCGTCCGCGGCCACATTTGATGGATATGACGCCAATGGCAGTTTCTCAACATCTTTGAAAAAATTTGGAACCTATGGTTTGATGACAGATTTTGCAACCACTACTAATATTTCTCAATTGAGCATAAAACCCAATCCCAGTGACACCAATTTCAGATTCAACAGCAATTATGCATTTACGGTGGAATTTTGGCTGAGGACTACAAATGGCAATTCATTCCCTGAAAAAAATGGTGTTTTTACTATAGGAGTTCATAATGCACACTTAAATGACACGGTGAATAGTTCTGGCAAGGCAAGGATTGAGGTCAATGGCATTACCGTGAGAATCTATCTACAAGGTGGCAGCGACAACGCCAAGGCCCTAAGTCTATTTGTAGGAAGTTTCAAACATTTGGCCTATGTGAGCACAGGCACTGGCACACAAAGTTGGTATTTTGATGGATCTCGTTTGGAAACCAGTTCTTACACAGACACAGGTTCAACTTTGAATGCAGTTTTATTTGGCCTTAGTGGGGCCAGACTCACAGTTCCTGGCACTGGAAGATTTGTTTATGATGAATTTAGGATTAGCAACATAGCCAGATACAGTGGAACCACTTATACACTACCTGGTGAATTTACTAATGATGCAAACACATTGGCTTTGTATCATTTTGAAAATAATACTAATGATGACACAAATTAAACCAACACTGATCAACATAAATAAATCAGTTATAACTAGGAGATTTAATGAGTGCAGCTAGCGATTATCTAGAACGAAAAGTATTAGACCATGTGCTTCGTAATTCCACAAACAATTTTAATGCGGAAGACATCATATATGTGGCCCTGTTTGCTGACTCGGGCAGCTTGGCCTCCACAGCATTAGAGAGCGGAACTTCCAGCACTGCAGGCACAGGAAACTGGGGTTACTATGAGATAAACAATGGAAACTATGTGAGAAAGGAAGTCACATTCGCACTGGCGCAAACCGCGGGAGCAACTACTTCTAGTGCCAGCAACATAACGGTCACATTCCCGGTCGCGGCAGCCAACTACAACACCGCGGGCGGCACCGGACAAGTTGTCACCCATCTAGCTATAATGGACCAAGAAACAGGCGGCAATGTTTTATTTTATGGCGCACTTACCACTAGCAAAACGGTGAGCTCAGGTGATCAATTCACTATCTCTTCAGGCAATTTATCAGTAAGTCTGGCATAAGGAGGCATCCTTATGAGCAGTGTCGTTGTTGATCGATACACCACAACAGAGAATTGGTATACTAGTTCCTACGAGGCCCTTATCTCGATCACAGATCAACAAGACTATGTCTATCCAAACACCAATACGGTTATCGGCACAGGAGAGGACACTGAGCCCGCGTCGGGAACTGGCGCTATTGGTTCCGAGAGACAAGATTCCGCGCCGCGTAGTGACTCTGTAAACTACAATATCAATAGCCTGAGCCAAAGCTCTTTCAGCAGGCATCAATTTGCCTATCAACGATTTTTTGCCCCGGGGTTCGCATATCAGCCGGGAGTCCGCACGCAGGGCGGTGCTAATTTCAGCAGTCCCACATTGACCAGTATAAACAATGTGCCGTCGTCTAAATGCAAGGCAACAATAACGGGAAGATATAGAATACAGGCATCCGCCTTTGCAGGCACAACGAACGGCAATTTCCCACACATACTCCCGCTGTATATTTGGTATCACGACAACACCGGCACAAAATATCTATTGCAGGAAAATATAACGATAACGGGACAAACTATTAACATTAATTTAGCTCCTTCGGCCAACAACAATGCCGCTGCCATAGCACCTACCTATGCTAGCGGAGGCACTAATATTCCTGAAGTTTCATTTACGGTGAGGGGGGCCAACACCGTCCAAGGTGCCACAAATGAATTGGTTTATCTGAAATTAGATGTAGATGCGTCTAAGCCTAGCACCACGGCTGGTGGCACAAATGGCAGCAATTACAATCCGAACAATCCTAGCAACCAAGCAGACGCCGATGGTTGGAGAGGGACCACATTAAGATGGCGGCCAATAGTTAATCCGCTAGGTGAATCTCTAGACAAGCCCTTCTTCTACGGCACGATAACCCGTAACTGGGAAGGCACTAATCTCATCATAGACGGCGTGGGGGGTGATTCTGTCACTTTTGCTCCGGTCTCATCTACCTCTACTTTTGCAGCCTTAATTGTGCATCCGGGCAGCGCTGCTGTTGCGGTCACAAGCTCATTGTCCGCTGCAATAACGGTGTTCGCTGCCTCATCTATGCAATCTAGCTGTGCCTTAACTGCCACCGGCAACACAAAGCACGATATAGATCTAACTACTGAATCTAATTTTGCAATAGATTCCTTCTTCGGTATTATAACCCCAGGTGCTAGCAGTATATCGGCCACTACTGCATTCTCTCCAAGCGCTAACCTGAAATTAGGTTTATTAGAGACGCTCGCAAGTTCAACTGCGCAAAGCACAACAGGTAATTTAATCTACGACATCGGCAGCGATTACAGCTGGGAAGCAACCACTCCTGAATTTCAATCATTGGACTACAATTGGACGCAAAGGAACCAATGGGATGAATGGGAACCGGCACAATGGGGAGAAGAACTACAGACATGGGACGAATGGGAAAGTGACCTATGGGACAGGGCTTACACAATAAGAGCCACAGCACTCACAAATTCTACTACTTCATTTAGACACGGCATTGTTAAAACTTTAGGAGCAACTTTTGACATAAACAATCTACCTGCGTTCCGCAAGGCAGGTGCCGCCTCTTTGTCAGCTGCGACAAATGCGGAATTTACTTCACGGGGTGTGATCGGCATATTATTCTATATCTTTGACATACAAACATCATTACAATCCGATGTGGTTGTGCGATTTGACGCCGCTGCAACAATCACTAATGCATTTACGGCCACGCTGGAAGGCAATCTTAATCCCGACGCATTCTCGGTTATCGGCTTTGAAACTTCATTACAAATCACACCAACCTTCAAGCCCGGCATGGTGCCGACCACCTATGCGGTGCAATCAGCACAGGAGTTGAGCCCAACATTTAAGCCGGCGGGATTTGCCAACATACTTGCGTTGGCTTCGCAAGTGTCAGCGGCGAGGATGTTCTTCCAGGCCGATCCGTTCAATATAATAAAAGTTGATCGTGAAACAAAACGCATATCGATCGCGGCGGAAAATAGGCAAGTTAAAATTGACGGCGAAAATAGAGTAAATATCGTAGCTGCGGAAACTAGAGGTATAATAGTGCCGCAGGAAACAAGGATCTTAAAATTAATGAAAGCACCATTCCTAGAGAGATTCACAACACCTAGAGTAAGATCGGAGGCATAATGGCTAATTTGACAGGATTTAAGAGAGACAACACAAGCATATTCATAGTTAAGGACCCTGCCAGCAACATCCAGTATGGATTAGACTTCACGGATTACCTGAACACCGGCGACACCATAACTGCTGCTAGTGCTACTATATCAACGGTCACCGGCGACGCATCGCCTCTGGCATTCCCCACAAATATGGCCACGGATGTGTTTGTCACAAATAGCAGACTAGTAAACATTAGGTTAATAAACGGATCTGTGGATAACATATACACGATAAAGGTCACTATTACGACTTCCCAGGGTGACACCGACGCTAGATCCTTTCGGATAAAAGTCGAACAGAAATTATTATAATGGCAAAGATAGAACGAAAAAAATACAAACTAGATGTTGAGCTAATAGAAAAATTAGCCTTGATCATGTGCAGCTATGAAGAGATAGCGATGATTATGGACACCACCGTCCCCGCTCTAAAAAAAAGATATAGCGATATCATAGAAAAAGGCCGGGCAGAGGGAAAGAAAGGCCTGCGCAGGAAACAATACGAGAAAGCGGTAATGGATGGCGATGTGAGGATGTTAATATTCCTTGGCAAGGTTTATCTTGACCAAAAAGAAAATCCAAACGAGATAGACAACAACGAACCGTTGCCTTGGCCCGAAGCATAATTTTGCTTGAGTCCACACCATCTATAATTAATTGCAATGAAATTATCTGAGAAGCAACGCATAGTGGCCGAAGATAAATCTAGATTTAGAGTATTGGTCACAGGCAGGAGATTTGGTAAAACAACACTAGCATTACATCAGTTAGCCTATCACGCTCGCATTCCTAACCAACTTTGTTTTTATGTTAGCCCCAGCTACAGGATGAGCAAGCAGATAGCTTGGATACAGATAAAACAGATATTAACGGATCTTAAATGGGTAAGGAAGATAAACGAGGCCGAGCTTACTCTATATCTGCGCAACAACAGCCGCATCTGTTTGCGGGGAGCGGACAATCCCCAGTCATTGAGAGGCATTGGTCTAAATTGTCTCATAATGGACGAGTGCGCGGACATTGAACAGGCGGCCTGGACAGAGGTGTTGAGGCCCACACTATCGGACACCGGCGGTAAAGCATTATTCTTTGGCACTCCCAAGGGAATGAATTGGTTCTATGACCTATATCAGCAGGGGCAAGATAGCACAAATGATTCTTGGAAGAGCTGGCAATTTACTACCATTGAAGGGGGGTGGGTATCCGCTGAAGAGATAGCTATGGCAAGGCAGGATCTAGATGCGAAGACATTTAGGCAAGAATATGAGGCAACCTGGGAAGTCTATTCAGGGATCGTGTGGACAGGCTTCAGTATTAAGGATAGCATTAGACATATAGAGGTGCCGCCGGATATTAACACTTACCACATTGGCATTGACTTCAACCTAGATCCCATGACCGCCGCGGTAAGTTATATTAAAGATAACATTATCTATGTGTTTGACGAGATACAGATTTGGAGCAGCAACACCGACGAGCTTGTGGAGGAGATACACAACCGCTATCCCGGTAAAAAGATAATCGCATATCCAGATCCGGCAGCGAGGCAAAGGAGAACTAGCTCGGCTAGGAGGACGGACGCTAGCATATTAGAGAATGGCGGCTTCGTGTTGAAAATGCCTAGCAAACATATGAGCATCAGAGATAGGATAAATTCAACCAACAGTAAATTCTGTAATGCGGCCAATCAACGCGGTGTATTCATTTCACCTAAATGTAAACAGCTAATAAATAGCTTGGCGAAACACACTTATAAGGAAGGAACAAGTCTTCCGAATAAAAACGAAGGATTGGATCATTTGACGGATGCTTTATCATACAAAATATCATATCTATATCCAATTACAAAGTCGTATGATCCCCAACCACAAGAAAGATACAATCTTAAGGTAGCAACGCATTATGGCAGATTTTAACAGCAATCTTGTAAACACAGATCCACGCACCGGCGGTCCGGTCCTGCAAGGCGTTCCTTTACACCCGGAATACGGCATCTATTATAACCGTTGGCAATTTTTACAAAGATCCTATAGCGGTGGTGCGCAATATAGATTAGGCAATTACCTGACCAGATATGTGATGGAAAATCCAAATGAATATTTGCAGCGCATATCGCAAACTCCGCTAGATAATCATTGCAAATCAATCATACACATCTATAACTCATTCCTGTTTAGAAATCCGCCAAAGAGAGAGTTTGGAAACATAGAAGGCATTGACGAGATAGAACAATTTTTAAAAGATGCGGATCTCGAAGGCAGATCCTTTGATTCATTTATGCGCGATGTCAATATACAAAGCAGCATCTATGGACATTGCTTAATACTTTTAGACAAGCCAGAGGTAAATGTGGGCACGCGGGCTGAAGAGCTAGAGCAAGGCATACGGCCGTATGCGAGCTTGTTCACTCCGGAAAATATTTTAGATTGGGAATACAAGAGATTGCCTTCCGGCCATTACGACCTTTCGTTCCTTCGCCTGTTTGAGAGAGAACAGAGAGCATTCGGGCTAGAGACACAATATTACATCCGCACATTTACAAAAGAGAAAATATACATTGAGAAATACACACCACAAAAGGCAAAAACTCTAGAGACGATTCAGGAGATGGATAACACGCTCGGCATAATCCCAGCCGTGTTCGTCTACGCACAGAGATCGCCCGTGCGTGGCATTGGCGTGAGTGACATCGGTGACATAGCTGACATGCAAAATAGCATCTATAATGAGTTGTCAGAGATCGAGCAGACCATAAGATTGTCTGGCCATCCGTCGCTAGTTAAGACCATAGACACAGAAGCAAATGCCGGAGCGGGAGCTATAATCAATATGAGCAACGATCTAGATCCGGGGTTAAGGCCCTCGCTACTGCAGCCGTCGGGCCAGTCTATCGATATGATCATTAACAGCATCGAAAACAAGGTTAAGGCCATAGACAGGATGGCACATATGGGCAGCGTCCGTGCGATAGAATCAAGGAGCATGAGTGGTATTGCATTACAAACGGAGATGTTGCAGCTAGACACAAAATTAATAGAGAAGGCCAAAAACTTAGAGCTTGCGGAGGAGCAGCTTTTTAGATTGTTCGGCAGATGGATGGGTGTTAAATGGGATGGCGAAATAAAATATCCAAGCATATTCAACATACGCGACAGGAACTACGAGATGGAATTGTTAAAGAAGGCTGCTGATAGCAATCCTGCGGATGCGAGAGTGAAACAAGTGATCGACAGCAAGATACTAGAGACCATAATAAACGACGAAGATGAATTGAATGAGGTCGCACAAGAGGCGGAAAACATCCCGACCACATTACCAACAAACGACATACAAGATGAATCCCAAGCTCTACCACAAACACCTGTTAGTTAGGGCCGAGATAAATTCACCACCACTAGAAACTTTTGATCTAGATGCCGAATTATCTAATCTAGTGAAACACATAGACATGAAGATATTGAGCGGCCCACACACCGCCTGGTGTTGGACCGAAGGCAATAGGGGCTGGAGCGGAACCGTCATAATAGAAACATCTAGCATCACATTCCATTCGTGGGTTGAATCACATTATCCGGTCATACAGCTAGATCTGTATAGCTGCAAGGACATAAGCATCAAGACCGTGCTGCTGTGGCTGCGCCAATTCGATCCGGAAAAGATAGACTACAAATTCATTGACCGAGAAAACGGTTTCGTCGACATAGCAGAAGATAAAATAAGTTATCTAAAGAACTAGGAGAAGCAGTCGTGCGGGCAACCATATACAGGCCGGGCGTGGAGACAGCCAGGCATCGGCAGCTACACATTCTATTTGATGAATACAATCGTAATTTCGAAAAGCTGATGGCAAGGCCGTCCGCCACATACGCCAGCAAATGCCGCAAGGCCTTGCTGCAATTGAAAAAAGTAGCACAAAAAAGAGGCAGGGAAATATTAGAATTGTATGCCCCATCTCTCAACATAGGAAAGGAACCAATCAATGCCAATAAGCACGCAAGCAGGCTCACTGCTGACAAACAGGATGGGCGGCCGTGGCAAAAAGACAACGCAGCCACGGATGATCGAAAAGAGGATAGTGGTAAGGAATAAGAAGCGCTGATGTATCTAAACGCTAACATACCCCTGATAGAATGCTACGTGAGGGGCAACTATCTCAGAGATCAAAGAGACAGCCACGACAAGTATTTTTGGTGTGTGGTGTTTGGTGTGTGTTCTGTGCCTAAGCAGGCACCGCTGTTTCATTTCGTCATGGAGGACGGTGGCATATGGTGGAGGGCACCCATATCAGCATTCTGCCAGGAAGAAGGAGTCAAGGAGCAACCCTTACACGATCTCGTGCTGTGGGACTCATTCTCCTACAACATAGCGGTCACAACATTCCATCAACTGGCAGATGCCAAGATGCGATTCACCACCAGAGACAAAACACAATTTGAAGGCAGATATCTATTCACGCTGGATTGGACGGAGGGTGACTTCAATGAATTGAATTATGGCTATGCTGGCAAGCCAGATCAACACAAGGCCGCCCACTGCATAAAATTAGATAACGGCAACTTTGCGTTGCAACCAAATAACAGATGCAGGGTGTTTGATTCAAACATGGGAGTGGATTGGAGCAAGCCACCCATGATTGACAGATTGGTCAACACGCACACTTGGTCAGTGGAGGACCAACCACGCTGGACCACGGACGAGAAGGAAGTGGGCCAATACGACTACGATTACAGAGACACGGAAAAAAAGTAAATAAGTTATGGTAAAAAAAATCTATCAGAGTAGCAAGGGCGGACTATCCCAGCGAGGCAGGAATTATTTCAACAGGACCACGGGATCCAATCTCAAGGCCCCTTTGAGACGAGGCACATCACCACGCAGGGTCAGTTTTGCTGCCAGATTTGGTGGTATGAGTGGTGGCATGGGCACCAGAGCCAAGCCTACGAGATTGGCTTTGGCGTTGCGTAGGTGGGGGTTCAGTAGCAAGGCAGCGGCGAGGTCATTCGCCAGCAGGCACAGGAAAAAATAAGCATGAATCGCCTTGAACGCCACCTCCTTAAGAGAATAGACGCACTTGCCAAGAAATCTATGGTGCTACAGAAGCAACTGCTTAGGAGCAAGAAGCGGAGGCTTTGCATTGAAAACATCATGCTGTGGGTCAAACTGATCACGGTGGTTGGCTCCCTGCTACTGGTGTTGTGGAGCATCAGCACAAATTTCTTTAACATCCGTTAATTTCATATAAATAATCGCATACGAGGGCAAATCCGGCCCCGATCAACAACAGGAGGACACAGCAATGAGTGAACAAACATTGGAAGTCAATAAGGAACAGGCAACTGCAACTGTTCACGAAGACAATAAAAATGAAAACGCGACGCAGGGAACTGACAATCAACCAGTTTACACAGCAGAACAATTTGCGAAGGCTATGAAATCCGCCAGATTACAGGGCGAGGAAAAAGTCTTAAAAAAATTCTCTGGTGTGGACGTTGAGCACTACAAATCCTTACTCGAGAAAGAGGAGCAATCCAAACAGGAAGAGATGAGGAAAAAAGGTGAGTATGAAAAGATGCTGCGCGACAATGCTGAAAAGTATAATCGCCAAATATCTACTCTGCGTGAAGAACTGACGAAGGTAAAAGTTGATGGTGCTTTGATTAGCGCCGCCAGCAAGTATCGGGCGATAAATCCCGAACAGGTTGTAAAACTTGTGCGAGACCAAGTCAAGATGTCAGAGACAGGCCAAGTCGAGGTTGTCGATCCCAAGACAGGACAGACAAGATACTCAGAGGCAGGTCTACCGCTAGATGTCGATACTGCAGTTGCAGATTGGTTGAAAGCCAATCCACACTTCCAGGTAGCAGGTCCATCCGGATCCGGCAGCAAATCTAACACATCTCCCGAGGGTGCTAAACAAGTTGATATAAGCAAACTCGACCTTAACAGGGCCGAGGACAGAGCGATCTATAAAAAGATGCGCAGCCAGATATTACCCGGCAGCAGATTAGTATAGGTCTATATTAACTTAACAAAAGGAGAATTCAATGGCTGTAGCAACAGTATTTGAATCAACAGATTCGTCATTGTTGACGAATGTGTTAAATGAGGCAATCTTCACCGCGCAAGAAAAATCTATCGCGGGCGGGTTGTTTACGGTGTATGACATGACAGGCACGCCTGGATTGACAGCACAAATCCCAGTATATCCTTCTATCTCTGCAACAGCAGTGACTGACGGATCAACAGATGTATCAGGTTCTGACACATCGGCATTAACCAATGTGACTATCACAGCGGCCAACATAGCAGCTAGATTAGATGTCACAGATTTACTATCAGCTTCCACAGCCAGAAATATGGCTTCGGATGTTGGTGTGATTCTAGGTAATGCTATCGCAGAAAAGATCGATGTAGACGCATTCTCGTTGTTCACTGAAGCCAATATCGCCAACGATGTGGGTGACAATGGAACGTTAATTACGCCAGACTTGATCTTGAAAGCGGTTTACACTTTAAGGAACCAAAACGCTCCCACAGACGCGGATGGCGACTACCTTGCGGTATTGCATCCTGGACAGGCTTTCAACGTCGCAAAAACGTTGACACAGTCAGGGTTTGCATCAGGTGGAGCAACAGCTATTTCTGATGTTGGTAATGCGCTATTGAGCTCATCTGCCTATGTTGGAAGGATCTACAATGTGAAATTATTCCAATCCACATCTATCGCTGCTGATTCAGTGTCGACAGATGCGCAGGGTTGCGTATTCTCTCCATTGGCTTTTGGACACGTCCTTAAGAGAAACATCACGATTGAAACACAAAGAGACGCCAGCAAGTTGCTTACGGAATTTGTAATCAGCACTGCTAGAGGTAATGCTGTGTTAAAATCTAACTACGCGGTAAGAGTAAAAGGTTCTAAGTCATTAGCCTAATACTATAACGGTATAGTTAAGGAGGGTCCCGGCTTCATCTCCGGGGCCCTTTTTTTATAATCTATAAATAATGATGTTGGGAAGGACCCAATAATTTTAACAAAGGGAGGACCTTTTATGGCACAATTCGCCACAGACACGGATCTAAAAGAATACGAGCCGGACATAGCCAAATACGGCATACAAGAATTTGACGACCTACACGAAAAGACCTACAGCGACATCATAAGATTGCTAAACATACGCTGGTGGAAAGTCAGCCAATATAGCCGCTATGACATATCGGTTGTGCAGGCGGGCGAACGCCTAGAAGAAGGCAAGCTAGTCGCAAGTGAATTTACGAGAGCGGCGGTGTTCCATGTGTTAGGCTATTACATCTATCCAAGATTGAGCACATTCGATCCACAGGGCGATGTGTTCTTAGAAAAGATGCGTTACTACAAAGAAGCATTCGAGAAGGAATTTGACCTAATACTTAGACAAGGCGTATCCTACGACATCGATTCTTCTGGCACAATCTTAGACAAAGAAAAGCAATCATTCCATTACAACAGATTGGTAAGATAGATGTCCGCGAGGGAAAACATAGCTATCGATCTAGTAAAACAATTAGAAAATATGACCGATCCTGCACCGGGGTTGGTAAGCAGGAAATACTTTGACATAACTAAATTAGCTATCACGCAATTCCCCGCAATATTGGTCACCACAGCTGAGGAGACGAGAGAAGACATAAGCACCGATCTAAGGCAAGGATCAATAAGATATAATCTTAGATGCTATGTGCGCGGCACCGAGCTAGACACCTTGCGGAACGAGATCGTTGAGAGAATTGAGGAAACGCTCGAGACGGCAAGGTCAAGAAACATAACCTCTAATGCGGCCAACACCCACAATGTCACGACGCAAGTCGTAGCTGTGGAAGTGGTGGAGAGAGAACTGCCATTAGGTGAAGTTGTGGTCAGCCTAGATGTCATCTATAGACACAAAAAAGGAGTTATGTAATGAGCACGACGATGTTTAAAGACGGAATTTCTAAGGTCTTCCACAATCGAGAGATTGCGGGGGCCAAGAAAGCAGGATGGACCTATAGTCCTGAAGAGGTGAAAGCAAAACTTAGACCTAGGCCAATAAAGAACAGGCTCAAGGTCGGCCAGGTTGATTTGCTGCGCCCACAAACCATAATTGATCTGCCGGGTCCGCAAGATCTTAACAAAGAAGGAGACTAATATGGCAGCTAATATTGCTACATATACAGGAGAACAGGGAACCGTTGAGTTCGGAACCTCGTCCTCTCAATCCGTGGTTGCCTCTGTGAGATCTTTCACGATTGATCAAGAAACAGCCACAATTGAAGACACCGTAATGGGTCTTTCTAGCAGAACCTATAAACCCAGCCTATCACAATTCAGTGGATCCGCTGACGTTTATTTCAGAGACGACAACACTGGACAGACCGATCTGTTCAATGCTATCGGAGCTGACACCGCTAGCACAATAAATCTATATCCGTCAGGCACAGGAACTGGTATCAAGCTATCAGGCAGCGTGATCATAACCGGTCACAGCATTACCTCGTCTTTCGATGGTATGGTTGAAGCGTCTATAACATTCCAAGGCACGGGTGCTTTGGTTAGAACGACCGTATAGATGTTTACAGTGACTACCCCCGGCCTAAACTCTATCGCCAAGGACGTAAAGGCGTATCTAGCAAAGGAGGTGAGAGAATTCTCTGATCAGTTGCTTACGGACCTTAAATCCTTTACACCAATCGCTCCGGTGAATGGCGGCAGGGCTAGGCGGGGTTGGTCAGCAAAACAAACAGGGCAATACAACGTAAAAGTAAGTAATAGCGTTCCTTATATCGAAAGATTAGAGGACAATTACTCTAAACAAACTCGTGGAAGAGGAATAATAAACCCGTCGGTCGACCTTACAATCGCACGACGACAAAGGAGAAACACAAGATGAAGACACTAGAAAAGATAAGCCAGCACTACCAATCAGCGATTGCGGGTGCTTTAGAAAAATTAGAAGTGAAAGAATGGGACCTAGATATCTATTACAGGAGGACCTATCCTTTCAGTTCGGAATCTAAAATAATTGAACTACAATCACAAGGCAAGACCGTCGAGGCCTTGGTCGAGAGCGTGATTGTTAAATCGCTAGACAAGGACGGCAAGAAGTTGTTCAAGGAAACCGACAGGGTCAACTTAATGAACGAAGCCGACCCGGCCATCATTATCCGCATCGCGGGCACTATAAATGGGGCCAGCCTTAGACCGCCAATGGAGGTCCTAGCAAAGGAATAGAGTCCAACGCCGATCTTGGTTTCATTGTGCTGTTGGCGGATAGACTTAAGATGCCTATCCAAGAAATAATGGAGCTAACGGTGTTGGAGTTAGGTCTTTGGTCCGCGTGGATCAAGAAAGAACAAGACGCCACCAACAGGCAAATGAGGAGAATGAGAAGTGGTAAAACAGGCCCGCGTTGACATAGATGTCCAGGTCCGTAATGCGCAGAGGATTTCGGATCTAGAAAACTCTCTAAACAGGACACAGAAGGCCGCGGTCACGCTAGGCTCCGCTGCCAAGATAGCGGCCGCTGGTATAGCAGCGCTAGGGGTGGGCCAGGCGATCCGAAGCCTTGTGTCCGTGGGGCAGGAAGTTGAGTCTCTAGGACTAAGGTTTAAATTCCTGTTTAGGTCAGCTGAAGAAGGACAAAAGGCCTTTGATGTCCTTACCAAGTATGCCGCAAAAGTGCCTTTCAGTCTAGGTGAAATATCTAAAGCGGCCGGCAGCTTGGCGGTCGTTTCGGCAGACGCCGAGGAATTAGGCAGGATACTAGAAGCCACAGGAAACATCGCGGCGGTGTCGGGACTTGACTTCCAGACAGCGGCGGCACAGATACAGCGA
>Ga0194130_10002871_pt1 | contig 24179 bp, 17 predicted proteins | sample TA2KigsurfametaG_FD_160084 | JGI IMG/M metagenome (GOLD analysis project Ga0194130, IMG submission 160084) | Freshwater microbial communities from Lake Tanganyika, Tanzania - TA2015050 Kigoma 12 surface | ecosystem: Environmental > Aquatic > Freshwater > Lake | place: Tanzania: Lake Tanganyika... | reverse complement strand
CCATGCCTGCTGGTCCGATGCCGAGGTGCGCGACACCCACGCCTACGGCGAAAAACTCCACCGCGATTACGGCTATGACCAGCTCGAACCCTTGGACAGGGCGGAGATTCAACGCCTGATCGGGTCAAAGGTTTATAAAGGCGGCGAGGTCGACCGCGGCGCAGGCCATGTTCATCCCTTGAACTATGCCATCGGCCTCGCGCAAGCCGCGCAAAAGGCCGGTGCAGTGATCCATGAGATGTCCGAAGTGACACGCCTGGAACCGGGGGCAAAGCCCGTGGTTTATACCGCAGTGGGCCATGTAACCTGCAATCAGGTGATCCTCGCCGCCAATGGCTATCTGGGCAATCTGGAACCCACTGTCGCCGCCAAGGTCATGCCGATCAACAATTTCATCGTGGCGACCGAACCCCTGGGCGACCGCGCCCGCGAGATCCTCTCCGAACCCGTCGCCGTGGCGGATACCAAATTCGTGGTGAACTATTGGCGGCTCTCCGAGGACAACCGCCTCTTGTTCGGCGGCGGCGAAAGCTATGGCTACCGCTTTCCGGATGTGATCCGCACCGTGTCGAAACCCATGCTGCAGGTCTATCCCCAACTGAAAGACACCCGGATCGACTATGTCTGGGGCGGCACATTGGCCATTACCATAAACCGCATGCCTTGCTTTACCCGTCCCGCACAGAACGTGATGTCAGCCTCGGGCTATTCCGGGCATGGGGTGGCCATGGCCACCCTTGCAGGCAAGCTGATGGCCGAGGCCGTGGCCGGCAATGCCGCAGGGTTTGATCTGATGGCCCGCCTGCCGCAACACCGCTTCCCCGGCGGGGCGGCCCTGCGCTGGCCTTTGCTGGTCATGGCAATGACATGGTATTCCCTGCGCGACCGGCTGGGGCTGTGAACCGCTCATCGTCGCCGTTCCGGCGCTCTTCGCACAGGGCGCCGGAATGGCGAACGACACGCAGATCAGCGAAAAACGCCAAATCTGTGGAATTGTCGCTGGCCTGTCACAAGAGAAGGATTTAAAGTTTTTCTGAAAGTAAGTTTCAGGAAAGCTTCAGATGCTCGCTGACGGCCAGACCCCTGCCCCCAATGTCTATGACGCCGAACCGATCCCCGAGGCGGCCCGCGCCGAGATCGACCGTCTGCTCGCCTCGGGCGATCTCTTCCGCTACACCGCGCCCGAAGGGGCCCCTGTGGCACGTCTCGAACAGGAATTCGCCGATCTGATGGGCGCGAAATACGCGCTCGCCGTCGCCTCCTGTTCCGCGGCCCTTTTCCTCTCGCTCAAGGCACTCGACCTGCCGCGCCGTGCCCGCGTGCTGATCCCCGCCTTCACCTTCGCCGCCGTGCCCTCTGCCGTCGTTCATGCCGATTGCGTGCCGGTTCTGGTCGAGGTCGGCGAAAACTACCGCATCGACATGGCCGATTTCGAGGCCAAGCTTGACGGCGCGGCAGCGGTGATGATCTCCCACATGCGCGGCCATACCTCGGATATGGACGCCATCATGGCGCTCTGTGACGCCAGCCAAATCCCGGCGGTCGAAGATGCCGCCCATTCGCTTGGCACCGAATGGCATGGCCGCAAGATCGGCACCATCGGCAAGATCGGCTGCTTCTCCTTCCAGTCCTACAAGCTGGTGAACGCGGGCGAAGGCGGCATCCTCATCACCGACGACCCCGAACTTGCGGCGCGCTGCGTCATCATGTCGGGCGCCTACGAATCGAACTGGAAAAAGCATCCCGGCATGCAAAACAGCTATATGCTGTGGCAAAACAAGCTGCCGCTCTACAACATGCGGATGCAGAACCTCTCGGCCGCAGTGATCCGCCCGCAGCTTCCCCTGGTGGCCGACCGCGTGGCCAAGGGCCGCGCCGGCCATGACCGGGTGGCGGCCGTGCTGAACCGCTCTGCCCATCTCACCGTGCCTGCCCCCCTCGCCCCCGAGGACCGCGCCCCCGATTCCATCCAGTTCAACCTGTCCGGTGACTGGTCGGATGCCGAGGCGCTGGCCTTTCAGGCCGAAGCCAAGACGCGCGGCGTCTCGGTTCAGGTCTTTGGCCTTTCTGAAGGCAATGCGCGCGCCTATTGGAACTGGGAATTCCTGGGGCCGCAGCCCGTTCTGCCGCGCACCCGTGCGATGCTGATGCGGGCCTGCGATGTGCGCCTGCCCACCCGGCTTACCGAGGGCGAACTGGATTTCATCGCCGCAGCCCTCGTGGCCGCCGCCGAAAGCGTCAAGTCGCGGCTGGCGGCGTAATCCGGCGGCAGACCCAAAGGCCAGACCCAAAGGCCAGATCCAAAGGCTGAATCTGGCGGCCGCCTGCGGTTTTGCCCTTGCGAAGGGCGCGGTGATCTCTTATCTCACCGCCATCTGACCGGTGCGCGGGCGTAGCTCAGGGGTAGAGCATAACCTTGCCAAGGTTAGGGTCGTGAGTTCGAATCTCATCGCCCGCTCCAGTCAGACCGCTCAAAGGGCTCCCTTCGGGGGTCCTTTTGCTTTTGCCCCGCCCCCAACCTGCCCGTCAAGGCCAAGGGTAGGGCCCAAAGATCGCGCGAAATGTCGGGACGGATACCCGACAAGAACCCGACGCGAAACCGACGCAAACCCGACACCCGTTTCGCGTCTTTTCAAAGGTTTATGCCGCTTTCTGCCCCCATCACCGATTTCGCGCGCAAATCCCTCTTGCACCCCCGCACGGCATTGGCTAATACCACCTCCACGGAGTGCGGGCGTAGCTCAGGGGTAGAGCATAACCTTGCCAAGGTTAGGGTCGTGAGTTCGAATCTCATCGCCCGCTCCAATACAAAAGGGGGTTCATTGCGGGGCACCCTTTGTCTTTGGCGCCTTGCCCTACCCCGCCGGCTGATTTACCCCTGTCCCACAGGTCAAAAGGGCATTGGGCTTGCGGCGGGCATTCATCACCGGAACATCGGGTTTCATCGGCTTTCACCTGGCGCGGCTGATGCTGCAACAGGGCTGGCAGGTGACCGGGTTTGACGGGATGACCAGCTATTACGACATCAACCTCAAACGCGCGCGCCTTTCGATCTTGCAGCAAAATGAAGCCTTTAACCAGATCGAGGCGATGCTGGAAGACGCCGATGCCGTGATGCGCACCGCCCAGTCCGCGCGCCCCGATGTCATCGTCCACCTCGCCGCACAGGCGGGCGTGCGCTACAGCCTCGAGGCGCCGCGCGCCTATATCGACAGCAATCTGGTGGGCACCTTCAACGTGATGGAGGCCGCGCGCGAGTTGAAGGTCGGCCATCTGCTGATGGCCTCGACCTCGTCGGTCTATGGCGCGAATGACGAGATGCCGTTTCGCGAAACCGACAAGGCAGATCATCCGCTAACCATCTATGCCGCAACGAAAAAAGCCAACGAAGCGATGGGCCACGCCTATGCCCATCTGCACGATCTGCCCGTCACCATGTTCCGCTTCTTCACCGTCTACGGCCCCTGGGGCCGCCCCGACATGGCCCCCTTCAAGTTCACCAAGGCCATTCTGGAGGGAAAGCCGATCGACATCTACAACAACGGCGAGATGTGGCGCGACTTTACCTATGTGACTGATCTGGTTCAGGGAATTCTGGACCTAACCGCCGCTGTTCCCGCCCGTCCCGCAACCCGCACCGCGATTGCCGAAGGCGACAGCCTCTCACCCGCCGCGCCGTTCCGGGTGGTGAACATCGGCAACGGCCAGAAGGTGCGGCTGATGGATTTCATCGAGGCGATCGAGGACGCGACGGGCAAGACCGCGATCCGGAACTTCATGCCCATGCAACAAGGCGACGTGCCCGCCACCTGGGCCGACGCCAGCCTCTTGAACCGGCTGACAGGCGGCTGCCGGCCACCGATGTCCGCGAGGGCATGCGCGCCTTTGTGGAATGGTATCGCGGATTTTACCGCGTCTAGCCATGCCGATATCCGCTTGACGCCGCCCCCGCGCTTGCCTAAGTGAAGGGCAGGATGGCGGGTTGGCGGATAGGTTACGCACCGGATTGCAAATCCGTGAAGACCGGTTCGATTCCGGTACCCGCCTCCAGATTTTCCCGAGATTCCAAAGCCTGACTGGTTACGGCCCAGTGGCGCGCCGCTCTTGGAATATCCTTGGTTTTGCGGCAGGAAGGGCATGGGATGCCATGTCGGGGCGCAGCATGACCGAAGGCCAGGAAAACAGTTTGGCGCAGCCGCCACAGCCTTATGGGCCCGTTGCCCCTTTCAAGACCCAGCTTCTGAAATGGGTCGGCAGCAAACAGAAGTTTGCCCATGAAATCATCGCCCATTTCCCCCGCGACTTTGGCACCTATCACGAGCCCTTTCTGGGCGCGGGCGGGGTGATGGCGGTTCTGGCGCCCAAGCGCGGGTTTGGATCGGACATCTATCCGCCCCTGATCGAGATCTGGCAAACCCTGTCACGCGATCCCGAGCTGTTGAAAGCCTGGTATGCAACCCGCTGGCAGGCCTTTCAGGCCGCTGACCAAGTCACGGTCTATGAGACGATCAAGGCACGGTTCAATGCCGCGCCGAATGGGGCCGATTTCCTGTTTCTGTGTCGGGCCTGTTATGGCGGGGTGGTGCGGTTTCGCCGGTCAAACGGGCACATGTCCACCCCCTGCGGCAGCCATCCGGCCATTCCGCCCAAGGCCTTCGCCAAGCGGGTCGATCTTTGGCATGCGCGGCTGCGGGGGGCAGAGTTCGATCTTCTGGATTACCGCGCGGCCATGGCCCGCGCGAACCCCGGCGATGTGATCTATTGCGATCCGCCTTACAGCTTTTCGCAGTCGATCCTTTATGGCGCGCAGACCTTTCAACTCCCTGATCTTTTTGGCGAAATCTCCAAGGCCAAAGCACGCGGGGTCCATGTGGCCTTGTCCATTGACGGCACCAAGAAATCGGGCGGCACCTCTTGCGACCTGCCCTTGCCAAAGGGGCTTTTTGAACGTGAAATCATGCTCAATGTGGGCCGCTCGATGCTCAAGCGGTTCCAGATGGGCGGCCAGACCATGGAGGCAGAAGAGGTCAGGGACCGGCTTTTGCTAACCTACTAGCCCCTGCCCCGCTTAGCGCTTGCCATAGTAAAGGCCCACCACATGTTCGGCCTGGGCAAAGAACAGCCAGCGCGCGGCGAAGGCGCCGATAAGGTGGGTCAGAACGGCAGCGGCGGTGGCCATCGGATGGGCAACGGCCAACAGGATCAGCCCCGGGATCAGGCAGGCCAGCACCAGCGCCAGCACGCGCAGCTTGGCCACATGTTTGCGCCCCACCACATAGATCATCTCGCGCAGCAGGTAATTACCCGCCGTATGGGCCGGGTCAAAAACCGAAACCGCCCCCAAGGCCCCAAGCCCCGTGGCGCTGCCCATGGTCGCACCGACCTCGGCAAAGCGGCGGTCGCCAAAATACCAATGCGCAACCAAGCTGGCGGCAAGAATGACAAGCAAGATCACGGCCCAAGCCCCCTGCCCGGCCAGCATTGCGCCCCCGGCAAGGGCAAAGGCAAAAAACTGCGCGGGTGTCGTCCAATGGTTCCAGCGCGGCACGGTTTTCAGCTGGGCATAGATCATCGAGGTGGTGCCAATGGTCGCCAGTGCCAGCACCGCGCCGATGATCCCAGGCCAGCGGCTCCAGCCCAGCCCCAGCCAGTCCGATAGGGCCACAGGGGCCAACATCAGCAGCGTCGCCACCGCCGCGATCCCCTCGCGGCTGAGCCAGCTGGATCGCCACTGGCTAAAGGCCCGCCAAGCGCGGTCCGGGCGGCCAAGATGGGTGGTCGAGGCCAAGAGCCCGCCCACGGCCAGCCCATAGCCCAGGCCCCAAAGCGCAAAGGCCGCCCAGCCTGCAGGCTGCACAATCCCCAGGCCCAAAGCCGCCAGAAAGCCAAAGCCAAGGCCCGAAAGTACGGTGAAAAGGATGACGGAAGGTGCCGGATGCATCAGATCTTCCCCAGCATACGGTCAAGCCAGCCGGCAAACCCTGTGGCCTTGATGTCCAGAAGCGGGGCCAAGGGGCTGGCGTCCAGCGCATCTTTCTTTCGCGGCGGCAGATAGCGGTTGACCGGGTTGGTGCCCATCTCGGGCATCAGGGCAAATCCGCCCCGCTCGGCAGTCAGCCGGCTCACCTTGCTGTCAGGGTCGGCAAAGTCACCGAAATGCCGCGCGCCGGTGGGGCAACTCCGGACGCAGGCCGGCTCGCGGTCCTCTTCGGGCAGGTTTTCGTTGTAGATGCGGTCGACGCAGAGGGTGCATTTCTTCATCACACCCGCCACCGCATCGAGCTCGCGCGCGCCATAGGGGCAGGCCCAGGCGCACAGACCGCAGCCGATGCAGGCGTCCTCGTTGACCAGCACGATCCCATCCTCGGCCCGCTTGTAGCTGGCCCCGGTCGGGCAGACAGTGACGCAAGGAGCGTCATCGCAATGCAGGCACGAGCGCGGGAAGTTGACGGTGATCGCCGCCGCATCGGCGGGCTGTACCTGATAGCTGTGCACCCGGTTCAGAAAGGTGCCAGACGGGTCCGCACCATAGGGGTTCTGGTCCGACAGCGGCGCGCCATAGCCCTGGTCATTCCAGCCCTTGCAGGCCGTGACACAGGCATTGCAGCCGACGCAGGTGTCAAGGTCGATGGCAAGGCCAAGTTTCTTGTCAGTTTTCGCAGGTAGACAGGTCATCGCTGGAGTCCTCCGCCGCTCCTCGTCGGCTGCGCCGCTCGTCGTGGGTCTCCCGACGAGACGCCAAGGGCGTCCGAGGAGGGATGGGCGCGCTCCATGCCTTGGGGCACCACGCGGGGGATCGGGCCGAACGCGGGTTCGGCATGGGGCCTTGGCCCCACCCGTTCGATCCTGACCCGCAGGTCGAACCAGGCCGCCTGACCCGTCACCGGATCGGAATTCGACAGCCGCCCGTCACCGGGCAGACATTCCGGGATGAGGTGATTGAGCAAAAACCCCGTCGTCGCCTCGGGCGCGGCCTCGTCCAGCGCCCAGGCGCCCTTACGTTTGCCGATGGCGTTCCAGGTCCAGACCGTGTTATCGTTCAAGGCCGCCATATGGGCCACCGGGGCCACGATCGTGCCGGTCGGGCTGGTCAGCCGGGCATAGTCTCCCTCGGCAAAGCCCTGTTCTGTCCAGATTTTTGTGGGCAGATACAAATAGTTGCGCCCCCTGATCTGGCGCAGCCAGGCGTTCTGGCTGCCCCAGGAGTGATACATGTCCATTGGGCGCTGGGTCAGGGCGTGGATCGGGTAATCCGCAGCAGTTTCCTGCCCGAAGGGAGGATACCAGGTTGGAAGCGGATCCATCGCCTGTTTCAGGCGGTCGCGCAGGTGGTCTGGCGGCTGGATCGGGCCGATCCCTTCGGCCGCCGCCTGAAAGCGGCGCATTGGTTCGGACCAGATCGAAAAGAGATAGGGCTGCGGCGTCTCGTAAAGCCCGATCTTGACCGCCCAATCCTGGTATTCGGCGTTCCACGGTTTGTAGAAGGCCCCTTCTTCGGGCACATGGGCCTGAAAGAAGCCGCCGTTTTCAATATAGCGGTTCAGCTGTTGAGGGTTTGGCGCGCCGCGCCCTGCGTCAGAGCCATCACCCCGCCAGCCGATCAACGGGCCGACACCGGGGCGGCGCAGGTGGTTGACGATGTAATCGGCGTAATCGGCGAATTTCGGGCTGCCATCTTCGTTCACCATGCCCGGCAGGCCGAGCCGCGCACCAAGGTCCAAAAGCACCGACTGAAAGCCGCGCACATCCCGGTCGGGTTCCACCACCGGCCAGCGAATGCTGTCGCCCGCCGCACCGGGCTCGGAAATCGGCCGGTCCAAGAGGCTGATGCAATCATGGCGTTCAAGATAGGTGGTGTCGGGCAGGATCAGATCGGCATAGGCCACCATTTCCGAGGCATAGGCATCGGAATAGATGATGCGGGGGATGACGTATTCGCCATCCGCGTCCTTGTCGGTCAGCATCCGCATGACCTCGGCCGTGTTCATCGACGAATTCCAGGCCATATTGGCCATGTACAGAAACAGCGTGTCGATGCGGTAAGGATCGCCCGCATGGGCATTCGGGATCAGCATGTGCATCAGCCCATGGGCCGAGAACGGGTTTTCCCAGGAAAAGGCCTTGTCGATCCGAAGGGGATTGCCGTTTACGTCCACCGCGAGTTGCTCGGGGCTGCGGACATAGCCTAGATGCGGCCCGGGCAAGGGCTTGCCGGGGGTCGAGATCGCATGCGGCGTCGGGTGCGCATCAACCGGTTTGGGATAGGGTGGTTTCAGACGGTAGCCGCCCGGCACCTCGACCGTGCCGAGGACGATCTGCAACAGATGCAGCGCGCGGGCGGTTTGGAACCCATTGGAATGGGCGGAAATTCCGCGCATGGCATGGAAAGAGACGGGCCGGCCGGGCATTGAGGCGTGCCGGTTGCCGCGGAAATCCGTCCAGGGCTGATTCAGCACAAAGGCCTCGTCAAAGGCGACGCGGGCCAGTTCGGCGGCAAGGCTGCGGATGCGCGCGGCCGGGATGCCGCAGCGGTCGGCCACGGCCTCGGGCGCGTAATCGGGCGAAAGATAGCGCTCGGCCATGTGTTGAAACACAGTGCGGTGGCCTTGCCAGGTGGCGCCAAGGTCAGGCTCCACCCCCTTGCCGTCCCAGGGCGCAGGCTGGCCGGTGCGCCGGTCGATCACGAAGGGCTGGCTTTCGGCATTCTTCAGGATCATGCCCTTTTCGGGGCCATCGTTGACCACCAACAGGGGCGCATTGGTGAACTGGGCCAGATACGGCAGATCAACCTTGCCCGCCTCCAAGAGGCAGTGGATGAGCGACACGATCAACAAGCCATCGGTGCCGGGCGTGATGCCGAACCAGTCATCGGCCACGGCATTATAACCTGACCGGATCGGGTTCACGCCGATCACCCGGCCACCACGCGCCTTCAGCTTGCCAAGGCCGATCTTGATGGGGTTCGAATCATGGTCCTCGGCCACGCCGAAGAGGACGAACAGCTTGGTGCGGTCCCAATCGGGCTGGCCGAATTCCCAAAACGCGCCGCCGATGGTGTAGATGCCCCCCGCCGCCATGTTGACCGAACAAAAGCCGCCATGGGCGGCATAGTTCGGCGTGCCAAAGGCCTGCGCCCACCAGCCGGTCAGCGATTGCGACTGATCGCGCCCGGTAAAGAAGGCCAGCTTTTCAGGGGCCGTATCGCGCAGGGGCTTCATCCATTTTACAGCCAGATCAAGGGCTTCGTCCCAACTGATCTCCTCGAACGCCCCCGACCCACGGGGGCCGACGCGCCGCAGGGGCGCGCGCAGACGGCTGGGGGCAGTGACCTGCATGATGCCGCTGGCCCCTTTGGCGCAGAGCACGCCCTTGTTCACCGGATGGTCGCGGTTGCCTTCGATATAGCTCACGCGGCCGTCTTTCAGATGCACGTTGATGCCGCAACGACAGGCGCACATGTAGCAGGTGGTGCGACGGATCTCGTCGGACACCTTGGGCGAAGTGTTCAGCCGAACTTGGGTCATGCGCCGCCCTCCCTGACGGTCATCGCCTCGATGGCAATCTGACGCTCCTCCTCGGACGGCACTATCCAGATAGCGACACGCGACCCAGGTTGATGCAGCGCGACGGCGCCCTCGGCATTGCGCGCGGGGTCGTGAGCCGCCCCGGCAAAGGCAAGATGATCCAGAATGGCGGCGCGGATGGCGGCGTCCTTTTCCCCGATACCGCCGGTAAAGACGATGGCATCAAGCCCGCCCATGGCCACGATCAGGCTGCCGGCATGACGCGCGGCCCAATAGGCAAAATGGTCGCGGGCGAAGGCGGCCTCGGGGGTGCCGGCCTGTTGCAGCGCCCGCATGTCGGCCGCCCTGGCAAGGCCGAGAAGGCCGCTCTCGCGATTGAGAAGCCGCGACGCCCCCTCGACCCCATGGCGCGCGGCCAGATCCAGGACAACTGCCGGATCAAGGTTGCCCGCGCGGGTGCCCATGGTGAGCCCATCCAGCGGCGAATAGCCCATGGTGCTGGCCACCGACTGCCCGTCACGGATGGCACAGGCTGAGGCACCATTACCCAAATGGAACACCAAAAAGCGTTTCTTGGCGACACTTTCGATATTTTCTTTCACTTTTCGAACAATTGCCGCATAGGACAGCCCGTGAAAGCCAAAGCGGCGCAGGCCCCGGTTCCGCTCGGCCAACGGCAGGGCATAGGTGGTGGCCAGTGCGGGGTTCGTGGCGTGAAAGGCGGTGTCGAAACTGGCATATTGCGGCAGGTCAGGTGCTAGAGCGGCCAGCGAGCGGATGCCCGTCAGATTGGCCGGATTGTGCAAGGGCGCAAGGGCAGCGCAGGCCTCGATCTCGGCCTCCACGCTTGGCGTAATGCGGCAGGGCGCGGTCAGGCCCGCGCCGCCATGCACCACACGATGGGCGGCAGCGGTGAGATCCGAAGGCGAAATCCCCATTTCGGCCAGCCCGGTTCCCAGCGCGGCGCGATGGTCGGCCGGTCCGCCGGTTCCGATCCGCTCGGCCCGCGCCTGGGCGATCTCGGTCAAGGTGCCGTCAAACACCGCGAGTTTCAATGAGGATGAACCGGCGTTGACCACAAGCAACATTCACGCCACCGCCTTCAGAAGACCCATCACCGCAAGCCCCGCCAAGAGAAGAATGGCAAAGCGGCGGAAATCCTGCGGATCGGTGTTGAAGAAATGCCGCCCGCCCAGCCAATTGCCGAGAAACGTCAGCGGCAGGATGATGAGACTGGCCCAAAGCGTGTCCCAGGTCACAAGCCCGTGCCAGAAGTAAAGCGGCGCAGAGTAAAGATCGAGGATCGGGAAATAGGCGACTAGCGTGGCGCGGAAGGTGGCCGCGCTGAGCGGTTGGGCGGCGAAAAAGGCCGCAACCGGAAGCCCCCCCATGCCCGGCGCATTGGCCAGCCCGGAAACCACCCCGGTTGCGAGCGTGCCGCCCACTCCTACCTCATGCGCAAGCCGCCAGCCCCAAAGAAGCACCAAACACATCACCAGCACATAGGACGAAATCACCGCCCGCGCCGCGTCTTCGGAAATCGCCGTCAGCGCCCAAAGGCCCAGGGGCAGCCCGACAACCGCCCCCAGCAAAAGCCATTTGACGCGCCGCCAATCCACCTCGGGACCGACACCGCGCCAGGACTGGGCCGTCATCGCCGCCTCGGCGATCACGACAACGGCCACGAAATTCAAGAGGTTGGTGACCAGGCTTGAGGCCGCAATCACCATGGCCGAATAGCCGAACCCCGAATACCCCCGGACAAAGGCCGCCACCAGAGTTGCGAGGCCCAGCCAGACCGCGCCCCAAAGGCCGATGTCAAAGGGTAGCGTCATACCGTCTGCGGCCGCATGTCGGCCTTGGAGATGCCCGCCACCTCGACCGGCTTTTTCATCGCGTCGCGGCGGAAGGGCTCGCCCAATTCCTGATTGATCAGCGCCTCGATGAGGGTGGTCTTGCCGTGGTTCGTCTGATCGTCGATCGCCTTGTTCAAGGCCGCCGTCAGCTCTTCCATCGTCTTGGCCTGCACCCCCTGCAGACCGCAGGCGCGGGCAATGCCGGCATAGCTGACGTTGTTATCCAGTTCGGTGCCGACGAAGTTATCGTCATACCACAGCGTCGAATTGCGCTTTTCTGCGCCCCACTGATAGTTGCGGAACACCACCATGGTGATGGCGGGCCATTCGGGGCGGCCGATGGCGGTCAGTTCGGTCACCGCGATGCCGAAAGCACCGTCACCAGCAAAGCCGACAACGGGGGTATCGGGGCAGCCGATCTTGGCGCCGATGATCGAGGGCAGGCCATAGCCGCAGGGGCCAAAGAGGCCGGGGGCGAGGTATTTGCGGCCGGTCTCGAAGGTAGGATAGGCATTGCCGATGGCGCAATTGTTGCCGATGTCAGAGGAGGTGATGACGTCCTTGGGCAAGGCGGCCTGAATGCCACGCCAAGCCATGCGCGGGCTCATCCAGTCGGGCTTGGCCGCGCGGGCGCGCTGGTTCCAGGTGGTGCCGGGATCATCATCTTCATGATCCATGCTGGACAGCGCCTGTGCCCAGGCCGATTTCTTCTGCGCAATCATGGCCTTGCGATCCGCTCTTCCAGAATCGCCCGCAGTCTTGTTCAAACGTGCAAGGATGCCCTCGGCCACCTTTTTCGCATCGCCCACGATGCCGACCGTGACCTTCTTGGTCAGGCCGATGCGGTTGGGGTTGAGGTCGACCTGAATGATCTTGGCCTCTTTCGGCCAGTAATCCAACCCGTAGCCCGGCAGTGTGGAGAACGGGTTCAACCTGGTGCCAAGCGCCAGCACCACATCGGCCTTCTGGATCAATTCCATCGCCGCCCTGGAGCCGTTATAGCCCAAGGGACCAGCAAACAGCGGATGCGAGCCGGGGAAGGCGTCATTGTGCTGATAGCCGACGCAAACCGGCGCATCGAGACGTTCGGCCAGGGCCATTGAGGCCGGGATCGCCCCTGCCAGAACCACGCCCGCACCGTTCAGGATCACCGGGAACTTGGCCGAGGACAACAGGGCAGCTGCCTGCGCAATGGCCTCTTCCCCGCCCGAGGGGCGTTCGAACTCCACCACCATCGGCAGATCAATATCAATGACTTGCGTGAAGAAATCGCGCGGGAAGTTGATCTGGGCCGGGGCCGACTGGCGCTTGGCCTGCAAGATCACGCGGTTCAGCACCTCGGCCACGCGGGAAGGGTCGCGCACCTCTTCCTGATAGCAGACCATGTCCTTGAAAAGCGCCATCTGTTCGACCTCTTGGAAACCGCCCTGCCCGATGGTCTTGTTGGCGGCCTGCGGGGTGACCAACAGGAGCGGCGTGTGATTCCAATAGGCGGTTTTGACGGCGGTGACGAAATTGGTGATGCCGGGGCCGTTCTGGGCGATCATCATCGACATCTTGCCGCTGGCACGTGTATAGCCATCGGCCATCATCCCGCCCGAGCCTTCGTGCGCGCAGTCCCAGAAGGTTATCCCCGCCTTGGGGAAGAGATCGGAAATCGGCATGAAGGCCGATCCGATGATGCCAAAGGCATGTTCGATCCCGTGCATCTGAAGCACTTTTACAAAGGCTTCCTCGGTGGTCATCTTCATGGTGAAACTCCTGTCAAGGCTACGCGGCCCGCCGTGCGGACCAGGGTCTGATGCCTTGTGTAGCGCCGCGCCGCCAAGCCGCTTAGGGCCAGTCACTTCGGCCCAATATTACCAGATTCAGATGCCGCATCGCAGCAAGAAATCCCTGTATTTCTGACGAAATTTCAGAGCCTTAACCAAGTCCCCTCTGGATACCGGCGGCGATCTTGGCCACGCCGTCCGGAATTCGCACGGGCGTACTGGAGGAATAGGCCAGACGGTAATGGTTGCGCACCGGACGCGCCGGATCAAAGAAGGCGCGGCCAGGCTCCATCAGCACGCCCTCGGCGCGCAGCCGCTCGGCCAGAACTTCGGTGTCCACGCTTTCCGGTGCCTTCATCCAGAAGCTGGAACCGCCAAAGCCGCCCTGCCCTGCAACGGTCAACCCATGGGCCAGGATGGCCTCTTCCATCACTTGCCTCCGCCGCCGATAGGCGTTGCGCATCCGGTTGATCAGGCTGTCGTAATGGCCAAGCGACAGGAAATAGGCCATGGTGCGCTGGATATGCCCCGGCGGATGGCGCAGCATCATCAGCCGCAGCGCCCGCGCCGCCTTGATAAAGGACGGCGGGCCTACCAGATAGCCCAGCCGAATCCCCGGGAACACCGATTTCGAAAACGAGCCGACATAGACCACCCGCCCCTCGGTATCGAGCGACTTCAAGGCGGGCGAGACGGGCTTGAGAAAGGACATTTCGAATTCGTAATCGTCTTCGACGATGACGAACCCTTCCCGACCGGCAGCTTCGAGAAGCGCCAAACGGCGGTCAAGCGGCATGGTGGCGTTGGTCGGACATTGATGGCTAGCGGTGGTAAAGACCACATCCACCCCTTTCGGAATAGCATCGGGCGGCAGGCCATCCGTGTCGATATCAACCGAAACTGCCTCGATCCCCGAGGCCGACAGGATGCCACGCAGGCCGGAATAGCCGGGGTTCTCGATCACCCCGCGCCGCCCCTGGCCCAAAAGCACCTGGGTGGTGATCCACAGCCCGTTTTGCGCACCAAGGGTCAACAAGACCTCATCCTCGCCCGCCGCAATGCCGCGCCGGGGCAGGATGGTGCGCAGGACATGCTCGATCAGCAAAGGATCGTCACGGTCATAGTAATCCTGGGTCAGCGCGGCGAAATCCTTGCGACCAAGCGCCCGCACGGCACAAAGCCGCCAGTTCTGATGGTCAAAAAGGCTGGGATCGGCCTGGCCATAAATGAAATTGTGCGGATAGCTTTCCCAGTCCGCCGGGCGGTCGATCTGGGCAAGACCCTGAAACCGACCGGCGATCAGGCGCTGAAACTCGCCACTTTCGACGCGGGGCGCGCGCAAAGGAACCTCAGGCGCTCGGGGCGCGCTTTCAGAGACGAAATAGCCCGACCGGCCACGCGCGGTCAGATAGTCGGAACTGACCAGCTCGGCATAAGCCAGCGTCACGGTGATGCGGCTGATGCCCAAGTGCTGCGCCAACCCGCGCGAGGAAGGCATCTTCTGCCCGGCGCGAAAGCGGCCTGCCAGAACCCCTTCGGTGACCATCTGGCGGATGCGCTGCTGCAAAGACCCGCGCGTGGCGGGCGGCAGGACGAAGGCTTCGGGGGGGATCGACATTCTGGCCTCAAATCGCCAACACGGCTGGACCTAGCCTGCAAAAGCCACGGCCCGTGTCAAGCCGCTTGACCGGGGGCCAGCCCCCGGACCCCCGGGATATTCTGGCCACATTGAAGGCCTTCAACGTGGCGCCAATATCCCGGGGGAGTCGCGGAACGCGACGGGGGCAGCGCCCCCCGCAAAAAAAGGAATACCCGCGCCCCTGTCTTGCAGAGGCGCGGGTGCAATCAGATCACGCCAGCTTCAGCCAAAGACCTTGGTTAGGGCCTTGTCGATCGCGCCGGTGATGGCATCGATGTCATCTGCAGTGGCGATCAGCGCGGGCGAGAGGCAGAGCGTGTTGTTCAGCCCCGGCAAGGACCGGTTGGTCATGCCGATGATGACGCCTTGCGCGTTGCATTCGGCCACCACAGCGGCAACCTTCTTTTCGTCCATCGGTTCCTTGGTCTGGCGGTCGGCCACCAGTTCGGCGCCGCAGAACAGGCCCGCGCCGCGCACATCGCCGATCACCTTGTGCTTTTCCATCAGCGCCCGCAGGTTGTCGGTGGTGCGTTTGCCCATGCGCAGCGTGTTGTCGAGGAGGTTCTCATCCTCGATGATGCGCATGTTTTCCAGCGCCGCCGCCGGGCCCGAGGTGCAGCCGCCGAAGGTGGAGATGTCGCGGAAATAGCTCATCGAATCCGAGGCATCATCCTTGAACATGTTGAAGATTTCCTCGGTCGTGACCGTGCAGGAAATCGCGGCATAGCCCGAGGCAACACCCTTGGCCATGGTGACAAAGTCGGGCTTGATGCCGAAGTTCTGGTAGCCGAACCACAGACCGGTGCGGCCGACGCCGCAGACCACTTCGTCAATGTGCAACAGGATGTTATATTTCTTGCAGATTTCCTGCACGCGCTCCCAATAGCCCTTGGGCGGAACGATGACGCCGCCGCCGGCGGTGACCGGTTCCAGCACCAGCGCGCCGATGGTATCCGCGCCTTCGCGCAGGATCACCGCTTCGATGGCGTCCGCCGCCCGCTCGCCGTAGTTTTCGACATCCCACTGCTTGCGGTATTCAAGGCAGTGCGGGACCATGACAAAGCCGTCGGGATAAGGGCCATACATGGCTGCGCGTTCGGCCTGGCCCGAGGTGGCCAGGGCGCCGATGGTGGTGCCGTGATAGTCGCGCTCGCGGTAAAGGATCTTGTATTTCTTGCCCTTGTGGTGACGGTGCGAGATCTGGCGCACCATCTTGTAGACCTTCTCATTCGCCTCGGAGCCCGAGTTCGAATAATAGACCCGGCTCATGCCCGGCATCTTCGAGATCAGCTTTTCGGCGAACAGCGCGCCGGGGATCGAGCCGCCGACGCCGGCGAAATAGTTCATCTTGATCAGCTGGTCGCGCACCACATTGGCGATGCTTTCGCGACCATAGCCGACGTTCACCGTCCAGACCGCGCCCGAAACGGCGTCGATGTATTCCTTGCCCTTGGCATCCCAGACCCGCAGGCCCTTGCCCTCGACGATGACGCGGGGGTCGATGGTTTCGAACATCTTGTGCTGGATCAGGTGGTGCCAGACGTGTTTCTTGTCGGCGGCGACGACCTCGTTCAGGTCATTGACGGATGCATAGCCTTCCATGGCTGAACCTCGTGCGAAGGGGGCCGCACGATGCGGCCTGAGACAAGTGCATCATCGGGGATCGCACCGGATTGGCTTAGGGCCAGAGCATTTCCGATGTTAGGTCCAGCAGGCAAAGGGCCCACGCAGCCCAGATGAAAGCCGTGGTTGCGGCGCGGCGCGCGGCCGATTACGAGGGCTGCATTCTTCAGCCGCAAGGACTGCGCGATGACCGATCTTCCGCCCCCGACCAAGGACCCTGCGGGCTTTCTCAGCGCAGCGCTGGCGCAGGGCGCCGATGGTGCAGCGCTGCGCCTCATGGCCGAAGCGTCGGGCTGCCGGGTGCATGATCTGGGCGCGGTGGATGCGGCTGCGCTGGCCGCGCGCGCGGCGCTGCAGGCCGCGGGCGCACGCGCGCTTGCGGCCAGCATCGCGCGCGGTGCGGCCCCAATGCTGCTCATTGCCGCAACCGGCGCCGAGGGGGCGCGTTACCAAGGCGCGCTGACCGAGGGGCTGATGGGCTATGAACGCATCCATGTTGATGTCAGCGCGCCGTCACAGCCTCATGGGCTGGCCCTGATCCTGATCCTGCCGCCGGTCGAGGTGAACCGCTATTGGGGCCCCTGACCTGCTGCTGAACGCGCGGGCAGCATGCCGTCAGGCCCGAAATGGGCGGGGAAAAAGGCGGCGGCGGCGCAATGCACGGTCGCGAGCCCTTCTTCGCGGTCATAAGGGCGGGCCATGGTGACAAGATCCATCCAGACGCCTTCGGTCACCAGGCGCAGGGCGCGGCTGATGCGGCCTGCGTCACCCTGATAGCCCCCCTCGCGGATCAAGGCGGCGCAGATCTCTTCCTTGCGCCGGGCATGGTCTTCATCCTTGGTGCCGCATTTCTCTTGATAAAGCGGGCGGCTTTGCGCCTCGCCCCAGAAGGCGACCCAGGCGGCAAGGCGGGCAGGCGTGAACAGTTGCGGCGAGAAGTCGGCGCGGATCAGCGCATCGAGTTGGCTTGCCGGGTCTGCGGCAGCGGCTGCAAGGGCCTGCATCCAGTTTTCGCGGTATTCGTCCGAGAGATAACCAAGCGTTTCTTCCAGAAGCAATTCCTTGCTTTGAAAGTGGAAATTCACCAGCCCATGGGACAGGCCGGCTTTCCTTGCCACGTCTTAAAGCGTGCAGCGGGCATAGCCGCGTTCGGCCAGAACCTCGATCGTCGCCTCGATCAGTTGCTGGCGGCGCGCGGCGCGGGTGCGCTTGCGCGAGCCGGGCGCGGGGATGGCAGGAGCGGGCTTTGGATCGTGGGGCATCCAGTCCTCATGGCATGATGGCCCTGTTCTAGCCGAAGGCCGCAGCAATGAGAACCGGCCTTGGCCGAGCGATTTGTGCGGTGCCTGCGGGGCACGCACCGCAAGCTGCCCTGCGGACGCGACATTCTGCCGATGCAATTGCGGTTCAGCCTGCGCCGGGCTTCGGATAACCTGCCCCAAGTGCAAAGGGAAAGACCATGGACCGTTCGACGATCGTGCATGACAACCTGCTGGCACGAGTGGCTGCGGGAGATTTGCCGCAAGGCAGCCCCCCCGCCGGGCCGCTGACGGCCGAAGGGGCGGCGACGCTGTGGCAGGCGGCCTGCCTGACCCGGGCGCTGGACCGCCAAAGCCGGGTGATGCAGCGCGTCGGACAAGGGTTTTACACCATCGGCTCATCTGGGCATGAGGGGATGGGTGCGGTGGCGCTCGCCCTGCGCCCGACCGACATGGCCTTTCTGCATTATCGCGATGCGGCCTTTCAGATTGCACGGACCAGTCAGATTCCCGGACAAAATCCGACCTGGGACATGCTGCTCTCTTTCGCCTCGTCGTCAGAGGACCCGATTTCGGGCGGGCGGCACAAGGTGTTGGGCTCAAAGGCGCTGAACATCCCGCCGCAGACCTCGACCATCGCCAGCCATCTGCCGAAGGCCGTGGGCGCGGCCTATGCAATTGGCGCGGCCCGCAGGCACCGGCCCGAACATGCCGAACTGCCGGATGATGCGATCGTGATGTGAAGCTTTGGCGATGCCTCGGCCAATCATTCGACCGCGCAAGGAGCGTTCAATGCGGCCGGATGGACGGCCTGGCAGTCGATTCCGCTGCCGCTCTTGTTTGTTTGCGAGGATAACGGGATCGGGATTTCCACAAAGACACCAAAGGGTTGGATTGAGGCGAATTTCGCCGCCCGCCCCGGCTTGCGCTATTTCAAGGCCGATGGGCTGGATTTCTATGACACCTTCAAGGTGGCCCAGGAGGCGGCCGATTTTGTGCGCCGCCGCAAGAAACCTGCGGTATTGCACATTCGTACCATTCGACTTTACGGCCATGCCGGGGCGGATGTCCCAACCACTTACCTATCGCGTGAAGAGGTGGAGGCGGAAGAAGCGCAGGACCCGCTTCTGCACATGGTCCGGCTGATGGATCAGGCCGGCGTGATGACCCCTGCGCAGGCGCTTGACATCTATACCGAAACCAACGCCCGCGTGGCGCGCGTGGCGGATGAGGTCATCACCCGCCCGCGGCTCAAGACGGCGGCCGAGGTCATGGCCTCGATCATCCCGCCCGCGCGGATCAACCGGCCGACAAATGGGCCAACGCCCGAGGCGCGGGCCACGGCTTTTGGTGCGGACCTGAAGGCGATGGCAGAGCCGCAGATCATGTCGCGGCTTATCAACTGGGCGCTGACCGATCTGATGCTGGAACACCCCGAAATCGTGATGATGGGCGAGGATGTGGGGCGAAAGGGCGGGGTTTACGGCGTCACGCAAAAGCTGACCCAGCGCTTTGGCGCGGACCGGATGATCGACACGCTTCTGGACGAGCAGACCATTCTGGGCCTGGCCATCGGCATGGCGCAGAACGGCTTTCTGCCGATGCCGGAGATCCAGTTCCTGGCCTATCTGCACAACGCCGAGGACCAGATCCGGGGCGAGGCCGCGACGTTGCCCTTCTTTTCAAACGGTCAATACACCAACCCCATGGTGCTGCGGATCGCTGGCCTTGGCTATCAGAAGGGCTTTGGCGGGCATTTCCACAATGACAATTCCGTCGCGGTCCTACGCGACATTCCGGGGGTCATTCTGGCGGTGCCGTCGGACGGGGCCGAAGCCGCGATGATGCTGCGCGAATCTGTGCGGCTGGCGCGCGATGAGGGGCGTGTGGTGGTGTTTCTGGAACCCATCGCGCTTTACCCGATGCGCGATCTGCATGCCGAGAAAGACGGCGGCTGGATGCGGCACTATCCCGATCCCTCGCGCCGGATCGGCTTTGGCGAGGTCGGGATTTCGGGGGACGGGACCGACCTTGCGATTGTCAGCTTTGGAAACGGAATATATCAATTAAATCAAACAAATAGGGAAGTATCCTCACGCGGTTTCTCAACGCGCATCATTGATGCCCGTTGGCTGTCGCCGCTGCCCAAGGCTGCGCTGAGCGCCGCTGTGCAGGGTTGCAAGCGCATCCTCATCGTCGATGAAACCCGCCATTCCGGCGGGGTGGCCGAGGCGCTGATGGCGCATTTTCATGAAACAACCTCGGCCAGGCTGGCGCGTGTCACCGCCGAGGACAGTTTCATCGCCACAGGCCCGGCCTATGCCGCCACCATGCCCTCGGCCGAAAGCATTGCGCGGGCCGCGCTGGAGCTTTGCCGATGAAGACCGCTGTCCTGATCTGCCCCGGTCGCGGCAGCTATACCAAGGCGGAACTGGGCAGCCTTGCCCGCTTTCCCGACCCCGCCCTTCTGGCTCGGTTCGACGCGCGGCGGCAGGCCGAGGGGCAGGAGACGCTCAGCGCGCTGGATGGTGCCGCCACCTACTCGGTCGCCCGCCACACCCGCGGCGACAACGCAAGCGCGCTGATCTATGCCTGTTCGCTGGGCGACGCCATGGCGCTGCGGGGGGTGAAGCTAGTTGCGGTAACCGGCAATTCGATGGGCTGGTATTCGGCGCTTGCCTGCGCCGGCGCGCTGTCGCCCGAGGCCGGGTTCGAGGTGGTCAATACCATGGGCCGGCTCATGCAAGAGCATCTGATCGGTGGCCAGCTGATCTATCCCTTCATGGGGCCAGACTGGACCGCCGCCCCCGCCCGCAAGGCCGAACTTCTTGCACTTGCGTACAACATCAATGCGCAGCCGGGCCATCAGTTGGGCCTGTCGATTGATCTGGGCGGGATGCTGGTTCTGGCGGGCAATGCCGCGGGGCTTGCGACCTTTGAGGCGGCAGTACCCCCGCTTGAGGGGCGCTTTCCGATGCGGCTGGCCAATCACGCGGCCTTTCATACGGCCCTGCAGGCCCCGGTTGCCGCGCTTGGCCGCAAGGCCCTGCCCGACACGCTCTTCACCCGGCCCGACCTGCCGCTCATTGACGGGCGCGGCCATCTCTGGTGGCCGGGCGCGGCCACAGCCGCAGGGCTTCACGGCTATACGCTCGGCCATCAGGTGACCGAGCCCTATGATTTCACCGCCGCCATCCGGACTGCGGCGCGCGAATTCGCGCCCGATCTGTTCATCATCGCCGGTCCCGGAAGCACCCTGGGCGGGGCTGTGGCGCAGTCGCTGATCCTTGCCAATTGGAAGGGCATGGCGTCGAAGGCTGATTTCCAGACGCGGCAGGCCACAGATCCGCTGGTGATCTCGATGGGCCTCGCAGATCAAAGGGCGCGCGTGGCAGGATAGGCGCGGGCTAGGCAAGGCTTAGAAACTTCTTCATGGTCTTTGCGCATCGCGCGCCGCAAGATGACACAAGGACTGCCCGCGAAAGGACGACCATGACCGCACATGACCGCATCAGCCCCGCGCGTGAATTGCACCTGAACGTCGCCGTGCCTTTCGAGCGCGCCCATGCCATGCCGAAGTCGGTCTATACCAGCGCCGAGTTTTTGGCGCTGGAACAGGCCCATGTCTTTGCCAAGGACTGGATCTGTGCCGGTCGCGCCGAGACGCTGCCGAACCCGGGCGATTACCTGACGCTGACGCTGGCCGAAGAGCCGGTAATCGTGCTGCGCGACCGCGATGGGCAGATCAAGGCGATGTCAAATGTCTGCCGTCATCGCATGTCAACGCTGCTGGAAGGGCGCGGGCACACCCGCGCCATCGTCTGCCCCTATCACGCCTGGACCTATAACCTGGACGGCTCTTTGCGCGGCGCGCCCGCCATGACGCTGAACGAGGGGTTTTGCAAAGACACTGTCGCCCTGCCCCGCATCCGCTGCGAGGTCTGGCAGGGCTGGATCATGGTCACACTGAACCCGGACGCCCCGGCACCCGAACAGGCGCTGAAAGGCGTGCGCGAATTGATCCCGAACCTCGACATGTCGACCTATACCGAGACCTACCGCGAAACATTCCGCTGGGCGACCAACTGGAAGGTGCTGGCCGAGAATTTCATGGAAAGCTATCACCTGCCCGTGTGCCATGCTGGAACCATCGGCGGGGCTTCAAAGCTGGAAGAAATGGTCTGCCCCGAAGGGACCGAGGCGTTCAACTACCACTGGATCTTGAAGAATGACTCCGTGCCCTTGGCGCTGGCGCATCCGTCGAACAAAACGCTTGTGGGGGATGATCGGCGCAAGACCTGGCTTTTGGCGATCTACCCCTCGCTCCTCATAACGCTGACGCCGGGGTATTTCTGGTATCTGTCGCTCACCCCAGACGGGCCGGGCCATGTGAACGCGCTCTTCGGCATGGGCATGTCAGCCGACTGGCTGGCCGACCCTGATGCGACAAGCCATCTGGCCAAGGTCAAGGCGCTGCTTGATGACGTGAATGTCGAGGACAAGGGCTGCACCGAAAAGGTCTATCGCGGGCTTCTGTCGGGCATGGCCGAACCGGGCCCGCTGTCGCATCTGGAACGGCCGAACTTCGAATTCGCCCAGTATCTCGCAAGCCGCATCCCAGCCTGACCAAGACTCACACTCCCCGCCTTCAATGTGGTCCAAATATCCCCGCCGGAATTAAAATTAATTGATACAAAGCAATACCTTGAAGTTTTTCATGTGTAATTTGTGTGCATGAAATCGGCAGTACGCTATCGGCGAAAGCCGCTGGAGGGAGTGGCTCTAGATCACAACCCGCTCCTCGAAGTGGCTCGTATAGCTGCGCAAGGGATAGGGTTTGCGAGTATTTCTGCGGAGTCCTGGAGGAAACGCAGCAACGGCGAGCTCGCTCCACAAGCTGGAGCACGGCTGTACTCCCGGTGGCCGAAACCTGTATCATCCGATGTGCTGTTGAACAGTAGCGCCACCAGGAGCGGACGACCCTTGGAGAAGTTTCTGGTAGCGGCTTCCTTGTGACCCAAAGGCCGCAAGAATTCTTGTCTTAATCAGCTGTACGCTTCGAGGAACTACCTAACTCCGCAGCGATGGCCAACTGAGGTTTGGCCTATGGCCAATCATTTATTGTTTGCTCTAAACGACGCGGCGCGTGACAATTGCACGAAGTGATGCCCATCGACGCGTGACCTGATGCACCGTATCGTCAGACTTGAGACCTTCCATAACGAATTCGTCTGCTTCGTCCGGGTGACCGCAGAGGATGGCGCGATCGGCTGGGGTCAGACCTCTACCTACAATGCGGATATCACGGCGCGGGTGTTCCACAGGCAGATCGTGCCATGGGCCTTGGGTGCCGACGGCGACGACATTGCCGGACTGGTGAGCCTAATCGAACGGCGCGAACACAAATATCCCGGCAGCTATCGCGCACGCGCCCTGGCCGGGCTGGACACGGCGCTTTGGGATCTGGCCGGTCGGCGCGCCGGTAAACCCGTGGCCAGTTTGATCGGCGGCGCGCCTGGCAAGGTGCGCGCCTACGCCAGTTCGATGAAGCGCAACATCACGCCCCGCGACGAGGCTGAACGGCTTTTGCGCTTGTGTGCCGAGCAGGGCTTCACGGCGGCAAAATGGCGGATCGGCGCGGAATGTGGCGAAGATATCGACGAATGGCCTGGCCGTACCGAAGAAATCATCCCCGTCGTCTCTCGCGCCTTGGGCGACGGGGTAGAGAAGCTTGTGGATGCAAATTCCGGCTTTTCGGTCGCGCGCGCCATCACGGTCGGCCGGATGCTGCAGGACAACGGCATCGGTCATTACGAAGAACCCGTGCCCTATTGGGATCTTGATGCCACACGCGCCGTGACAGCGGAACTCGAGATCGACGTGACCGGCGGGGAACAGGATTGGGACATGGCGACGTGGAAGCGCATGATCGACATGCGCGCGGTCGATGTGGTCCAGCCGGATGTCATGTACATGGGCGGGCTGTCGCGCACGCTTGAAGTTGCGCGGATGGCCGCTGCAGCGGGCCTGCCCTGCACGCCACATGCGGCCAACCTGTCGCTGGTCACGATCTGCACGATGCATCTGATGGCGGCCATTCCCAATGCCGGCAAGTACCTAGAGCTGTCGATCGAGGGCGATGACTACTACCCCTGGCAGCGCGACCTGTTCCTTGGTCGGCCGTTCGAAGTCACGGACGGCCATGTGACCGTCACCGACGCGCCGGGCTGGGGCGTAGAGGTCAGCCCCGCCTGGCTTGACCGGTCGAGCTATGCCGAGGCCGCACTCGATACATTCAAACCGAGCGCCTATGGAGCGCTTTATCACAAGGGAGGAAAGACATGACAAACGCGATGTTTCCGCGCGGGATGACCCGGCGCGGCCTGTTGAAGAGCGGGATGGCTATGACCGCTGCCGGGCTGATCCTGCCGGCGGGCACGGCTATGGCACAGGCAGAGCCAAAGAAAGGTGGCGTGTTCCGGGTCGGGATCGGCCACGGTTCGACG
>Ga0194130_10002866_pt1 | contig 24211 bp, 28 predicted proteins | sample TA2KigsurfametaG_FD_160084 | JGI IMG/M metagenome (GOLD analysis project Ga0194130, IMG submission 160084) | Freshwater microbial communities from Lake Tanganyika, Tanzania - TA2015050 Kigoma 12 surface | ecosystem: Environmental > Aquatic > Freshwater > Lake | place: Tanzania: Lake Tanganyika... | reverse complement strand
ACAGATTATCGTGCAGTTGTTGCAACCGCTCATCCCGGCGCTGAATGATCTGCGCAAAGAGGGTGAGCAAGGTCGTATCAAGATCAATCAGATTACGTTTGTTGCAACAGTGCCAATGGCCTTGTTGTCAGCGTACGGTCAAACATTGACACTTGATCGAAGCCTCGGCGCAGGCCAGACGCTCTTCCGCACCCCATTTGATATTGTGAATAACTTCTTGCCCACATTTACCATTTTGGTGGCGATGCTGGCAGGAACGATGTTTTTGATTTGGTTGGGCGAGCAAATTCAGTCATACGGTATCGGTAACGGTATATCAGTGATTATCTTTGCCGGTATCATATCCGGTTTGCCCAGCTTGATTATTCAGGGCTTTACGACGGTCGAGACGGGTGGTGTCGATCAAATCATCGGTATTGTTGCCTTCTTGGTTATTGCCTTGGCAACGATTTTGGTGATTATCATGATGCACGAAGGGCAGCGCCGTATTCCGGTACAGTATGCCAAGCGTGTACGTGGCAATCGTCAGTATGGCGGTCAAACCAGCCATATTCCGTTGAAGGTCAACATGGCCGGTATGATTCCGTTGATATTTGCTCAGAGCATTATCATCTTCCCTGGTACGATTGCATCATATGGATGTCCGGAAGTAACGGCACCAGCAGACGCGTCAATATTGAAGCAAATCTCGTGTTTCACCTATCAAACGTTTAGTCCACAGTTTGGAAGTGGCACTTGGGTTTATTCAATTGCCTTGTTTGTCCTGGTCTTTTTCTTCACGTATTTCTATACGAAGGTCATCTTCGAACAACAGGATATTCCGAACACGTTGCAACGCAACGGTGGGTTTATCTTGGGTGTCCGACCAGGCAAGAATACTGAGACGTACCTCGATCAAATTGTGTCACGTCTGACGCGCACGGGAGCGCTCTTCTTGGGATTGATTGCAGTCTTGCCATTCTTGACGCAAGCAATTACTGGCATCCCGATCGGGTTAGGCGCAACGGCATTGTTGATTGTGGTCGGCGTTGCGGTAGACACGTTGCGTCAACTCGAGGCGCAAATGGTCATGCGTAACTACGAGGGATTTTTGGGTAAACGCTAGTGTAGGCCTGCCGTTCAATGACGAACCGCACAGGGGGACATGATGGACGTCATCTTGCTAGGGGCACCTGGTGCCGGTAAAGGCACTCAAGCCAAAGTGCTAGAAGAGCATTCGGGATTGGTCCATGTAGCAAGTGGTGATTTGTTCCGAGCAGCGCTCCGTCAAGGTACAGAGCTCGGTATGCTAGCGAAGTCGTACATGGATCGTGGCGAATTGGTCCCTGATGAAGTGGTCATTCGCATGATTATGGAGCGCATTGGCCAAGAAGATTGTGCACGAGGGGTAATCTTTGATGGATTCCCGCGGACAATCGAGCAGGCGACTGCACTCACCGTTGAATTAGAGCGACAGGGACGCAAATTACACCACGTGTTGTACTTGAGCGTCCCTACCGAAATGCTCTTACGCAGAATTGCTGGTCGTCAGACTTGTAAAACTTGCGGTTCGACGTATAATATATATTACTTTCCATCAAAACGTCCTGACGTTTGTGATGAATGTGGTGGCCGTTTGTATCAACGCAACGATGACACGTTGGAGACAGCGCGATATCGTTTGGATGTGTACTTTGCACAAACAATGCCGTTGATTGAACACTACCGAAAACAGGGCTTGCTGCGTGAGATCGATGGCCAGCGCGAAATAACGCAGGTCACTCGAACCATGTTGCAATTAATGGAGCGTGATGGCAGTCACATGCAAGAGCCAGCGTGAACTCGCAGCAATGCGACGAGCTGGGGCAATTGTTGGATTGGCGCATCGAATGTTGCGCACATGGGTCAAGCCGGGCATCACCACGCGCGAGCTTGACACATTGGTGCATCAGGTGATAACGAAGCATGGTGGGTACCCCTCGTTTCTGGGGTATGGTGGACCGCCACCGTATCCGGCAGCGACGTGCATATCGGTCAATGAGGAGTTAGTTCACGGGATCCCGAGCAAGCGACGCTTGCATGCGGGAGACATAGTGAGCATTGACATTGGTGTGCAGATTGATGGATATCATGCTGATTCAGCATGGAGCTACGCAGTCGGGGAAGTCTCAGAAGAGGCCGCAGGTCTACTGCGAGTGACCGAAGAGACGCTCTATCATGCGCTGTCAGTTGTGCGGACAGGGGCACGATTGTCAGATATATCGTGGGCTATCCAGAGCTATGCGGAGGCACGCGGCTATGGCGTGATTCGCAATTACATTAGCCATGGTATAGGCCGGTCCTTGCATGAGGATCCACAAATCCTCAACTATGGACCACCGGGTCGGGGGCTCGTACTGCAACCAGGCATGACATTTGCGATTGAGCCGATGATTGTGTGTGGCGACCCGAGTACAAGGGAACTGCGTGACGGGTGGACGGTGGTGACGGCCGATGGTCGTCTCGCGGCACACTATGAACACACGGTAGCGGTGACCACTGGAGAACCGGAGATCCTGACGAGTCAGGAGACGAGTGACGAGGTGCTATGACAAAGAAAAAAGACGTGATCGAGATGGAAGGCACGGTCTTAGAGCCGTTGCCGAACGCTATGTTCCGAGTACAGCTCGAAAACGGCCCTGAGGTACTTGCCCACATTTCGGGACGCATGCGAATGAACTATATTCGCATCCTTAAGGGCGATCGCGTTTTGGTAGAACTCTCACCGTACGACTTGACTCGTGGTCGTATTACGTATCGGTATAAATAACCGTTTAAGGGGGCTTATTGTGAAGGTTCAGGCTTCGGTCAAACCACGCTGCGAATACTGCCGCGTGATCAAGCGCAAGGGCATCATCCGGGTGATTTGTAGTCGCCAGCCCAAACACAAGCAGCGTCAGGGATAAGGTTCGAGAGACGAGGATAAGTCGTGGTCGCACACAGTTGTTGTGTACGACACTGATGGTAAAGAGGCTAGCATGGCTCGTATTGCTGGGATCGACATCCCACGGAATAAGCGAATTGATATCGCAATTACCTACGTGTTCGGAATTGGGCGCACCAATGGCGCCGTCATCTTGGAGCGGGCGAACGTGAATCCTGCCACGCGCGTACGCGACCTGACCGAAGAGGAATTGGTCCGTATCCGCGAAATCGTTGAGCGTGAGTATCGCGTCGAAGGTGACCTTCGCCGTGAAATTCAGATGAACATCAAGCGCTTGATGGATATTGCCTGCTATCGTGGTTTGCGCCATCGCCGTGGTTTGCCTGTGCGTGGTCAGCGCACACGAACAAACTCACGTACGCGACGTGGGCGCAAGGGTTCAGCCATCGGTATCAAGAAGAAGACGGTCAAGAAGTAATCATTGCAGTGTGCGCGAGCGTCGTAATCAACGATACGTCGCCGCATGTGTGGAGGAATCATGGCAAAGGCACAGAAAGCTGGAAGCGCAGCGCCAAAGCGCCAGCGTGGTAAGCGTCGCGAACGGAAGAATGTTCCACGTGGGCAAGCACACGTGCAGAGCACGTTTAACAACACCATTGTGACCATCACAGATCCGATGGGCAATGTGGTGTGTTGGTCGAGTGCAGGGCATAACGGCTTTAAGGGGTCACGCAAGAGCACCCCATACGCAGCCCAGATTGCCGCAGAAATTGCAGCACGTAAGGCCATCGAAAACGGCATGCGTACGATTGAAGTGTTTGTGAAAGGTCCTGGTGCTGGTCGTGAAGCTGCAGTGCGCTCGCTTCAGTCAGCTGGGCTGCAAGTCAGCTCAATTACCGATGTGACCCCGATTCCACATAACGGTTGCCGACCGCCGAAGCGTCGGCGCGTCTAAGTTTGAGGAGACTGCAGTAAATGGCTCGCTACCGTGGACCAATCGCCAAAATCAGCCGCCGGCTGAATATTGCATTGACCGATAAGGCGCAGAAGGTATTGTCAAAGCGCCCATTCCCGCCAGGGCAACATGGCCCAGCGGCTCGTCGTCGCCAACAGTCAGAGTATGGTGTGCAGTTGCAGGAAAAGCAAAAAGCACGTCATATGTATGGCGTCCTCGAGAAGCAATTTCGTAACTTGTATGCACGTGCACAGCGCGTCCCCGGTGAGACCGGCGCAGCGTTGTTCATGTTGCTCGAGCGCCGCCTCGATAATGTGGTCTATCGCATGGGTCTCGCCAGCACACGCCAACAGGCGCGCCAGTTGGTCACCCATGGCCACATCACCGTGAATGGCCGCAAGACGAATATCCCGTCATTTACGGTGCGCATTGGTGAAAAAATCACCGTCCGTGCAGAAAGCCGTAAACGCACCTATTTCAAGAACTTGCTAGATTCGAAAGAACTCTTGCACCGTTCACCAGAATGGATGCGCGTGACACATGCAGACCTGACCGCAGAGATCCTCGCACTCCCACGCCGTGAGGATGCGGAGCAGGGTATCAATGAGCAGCTGATTGTTGAGTACTACAGCCGATAATGAGATGCTGTTGATTGGTCAAATGCAGTGACGATGGAAGGAGGCGGCCGATGTTAGACATCGCCAAGCCGAAAATTGAAGTGATTGCGGCAGAAGAAAACTACGGCCGCTTTAAGATTGAACCGCTTGAGCCAGGGTATGGACATACGCTGGGCAATTCGTTGCGCCGCGTGTTGCTGTCATCGATTCCGGGTGCTGCGATTACCAAAGTGAAGATCGAAGGCGTCCACCATGAATTCTCGACGATTCATGGCGTCCGTGAGGATGTCACCGAAATCGTCTTGAATGTCAAAGGTATTCGCTTGCGCTCATTTGCAACGCGCAGAATTCGTGTGACGTTGATGCATCAGGGCGCTGGACCAGTCTATGCCAAGCATATCGATATGCCAAGTAATGTCGAACTGGTGAATCCTGATCACTACATCTGTACGCTCGACAGTAATGATGCTCGCATCGAGATGGAGTTTACGGTTGAAGTCGGCCGTGGCTACATCCCTGCAGAAATGAACGAAGTTGCTGCAATCGGCGAAATTCCGATTGACGCAATTTTTACACCAATTCCGAAGGTAAATTACTTCGTCGAGAATACGCGCGTTCAACAAGCAACGAACTTTGACCGCTTGGTCATCGAAATCTTCACCGACGGGACCATCAAACCCGGTGATGCATTGATCCATGCTGCACAAGTGCTGGTTGAGTATAACCAGATAATTGCCTCGTTTAGCCGTGAGAAAATTGACATAGAAGTCACACAAGACTCATCTGCTCGATTAAATCAAGGTGATAGTACGAACGCAATACCACAACAAATCATGGACATGCCGGTTGATGCTCTTGAGTTGTCAACTCGAACGCATAACTGCTTGCGACGCGCCGATATCGCAACCATTGGGCAGATTCTGCAAATGGACGAGAAGCAACTCAAAGCCGTGCGTAATTTGGGCGACAAATCACTCGAAGAAATCAAGGACCGTGTACGCGAAAAGTGTGCACGCCATGGGTATGATTTGGGTGGTAAGTGGGCAACGCCTGCGGATATCACTGAGGGTGATTAATACTCGACCTGGAATCGCGATAATGACGAATACTTTGAGTCATCAAAGATTCGTGCAGAGTATGAGGGACTAAGATGCGACATCGTCGTGATGGATACAAATTGGGTCGTGACAAAGAGCAACGTGTAGCGCTCTATCGCGGTTTGATGATTTCGATTATCGAACATCGCAAAATCAAGACGACCATTACCAAAGCAAAGGCTATTCAGCCTGAGATTGAGAGCCTGATTTCACTCGGTCGTGTGGATACTCCACATAACCGTCGTATTGCCTTGTCACGGCTCGCAAGCAAAGATGCCATGCGTGCACTCTTTGCCTTTGCACCAGAGCAGTTCAAGGATCGTTCGAGTGGCTACACCCGCATCACCAAATTAGGACCTCGTGTCGGTGATGGCGCTGAGATGGCAATTATCGAGTTGTTGTAGTCAACGGTGATGCTGGTGCGCAATATTGCGTTCCAAGTCGCCTATGATGGGACCTTGTTGGCCGGTTCGCAGTTGCAATCGAACCAACGAACGGTCCAGGGTGAGTTAGAGGCAGTCTGGTATCGGCTCAATCGAGAGGTTGTGCGTGTTACCCTTGCGGGACGAACTGATGCGGGAGTGCATGCACTTGGCCAAGTCGGGAACGTCGTAAGTGCCACCGAGCGCAGTGTACCCACACTGCTCGCTGCACTCAACGCAAATCTGCCGAATGACATCGCCATTATGCAGGTATGGGAGCCCCCCCGTGACTTCCATGCACGCTTTTGGGCAGAGCGACGTACGTATGAGTATGTCATCGATGATCAGGTGGTGAAATCGCCGTTATTGCACCAACACGCGTGGGCAATGGGGCGATGCCTGAACGTAGAAGGCATGCATGCGGCAGGTCAAGTACTCGTTGGAGAACATGATTTTGCTGCGTTTACCATAGGAGCTCCAGCCGGTTCAACGGTGCGTCGTTGCTATGCAGTAACCTGCGAACGCACCATTCGTGGCCACCAACCAGTGGTCGTGGTGCGCGTTACCGCAAATGGTTTTTTGCGCAATATGATGCGCATTGTGGCGGGTACCTTGCTCCTCGTCGGCCAAGGGCGCCTATCCACAGAGGGAGTCCAAGCGATTCTGCTCGGTCGAACGAGACAGCATGCTGGGCAACTAGCCGTGGCACACGGCTTGACACTGATGGCGGTTGAGTATCCTGCGTCGGCGCTCCGACCAGCACCGCCTCTCATGGAATGACGATTTGAGGTAAGGAATAACGGGAATGAAGACCTACTCGCAAAAAGCGTCAGAAGTATCACGTCAGTGGTATGTGATTGATGCAAACGGTCACCATGTGGGCCGTCTCGCAACCCAGATTGCCACGTTGTTACGCGGCAAGCATAAGCCAACGTTCAGCCCGAACATCGATGGCGGCGACTTTGTGGTCATCATCAACGCAGAAAAGATCCTGCTCAAGGGCAAGAAGCAAGATCAGAAGATGTACTACCGACACTCAAACTACCCAGGCGGTTTTAAGGCTGTACCATATCGCCGCATGTTGGCAACGCATCCAGAGCGTGTATTGCGATTCGCAGTCAAAGGCATGTTGCCCAAGACACGTTTGGGTCGCCAACAGTTGACCAAGTTGCGTATCTACGCAGGTAGCTCACATCCACATACGGCACAGCAACCAGCGGTCTTTGCACCAGCGGTTCGCGGTTAGTTCTACGACGAGAGGGATAACATGGCTGAGAAGAACTACTACCAAGGTACTGGTCGACGCAAGACAGCAGTTGCGCGTGTGCGCCTTTACCGCGGCAATGGCGAGATTGTGGTCAATGGCAAGGCTCCACGCGATTACTTCGGTCATCGTGCCTTGTTTGCCACCGAACTCGAGCGCCCATTTGTGGTATCAGGGAACGTCGGCTCATTCAACGTGATGGCAAAGGTGATGGGTGGCGGCGTGTCTGGTCAAGTTAGCGCCATTCGCCACGGCATTGCCCGTGCCTTGCTTGATCTCGATGAGACATTGCGTCCAACCCTCAAGGGTGCTGGGCTCTTGACCCGCGACCCACGTATGAAAGAGCGCAAGAAAGCCGGTCTTAAGCGTGCTCGTAAGCGCCCACAATACACCAAGCGCTAATCACACCGATACGAAAACAAAGCGATGCCCCAGTGAGACAATCACTGGGGCATCAATCGTATCATCACGGATGCATTGGCTGAATCATTGATAACATGAACGATGATGCATGTGCCGGTGCGGCTACCATGGTGGGCGTTTTGTGTTCGGGTGACAAATAGTCGTGTACGTTGATGCGTGCACCGTTGAGATCCCAGATGTCACCACCTGCCGCATACAACAAGGCCATGGCAGGTGCTAAATCCCATACTTTACAACTACCGATTAACGCCCCTTTGGCCATACCAGCTGCCACATAGCACAACGACATGATTGTTGCACCAGTGGTGCGGATGCGCCCCCGATACGTGATGTGGTACTTACGATGGACATCGGAGGGCATCGCCACCCAGTTGTCCAGTAAATCTGACTGCGCAGTTGCACACGTGATTGGGCGGTTATTGCGTAACGCATGACCTTCGGGAGTTGCCACGTAGAGTTCATCGTTCATTGGCGCATATACAATGCCAGCGTGCGGTTTGCCGTCTTTGAGCAATCCGACTCCAATACACCATCCGGGGAGCTGACCAGCGAATGCGGACGTGCCATCAATTGGGTCAATCACCCAGGTGTATGAGCTCTGTGATGATAGATTGTATGCAGTCCCCTCCTCGCCAATGATGGCGTGATCAGGGTATGTACTGCGGAGATATGTTACGAGTCGTTGCTCAATAGCTTCGTCAACGTGCGTTACGAGTGATCCATCTGATTTACGCATGAGCGTGAGATTATTTCGTTCAATACGCGCAAAATCGCCACAATTTGACACTTGCTGGATGAGGTCTTGCATGGCAATTGGTACCATTCGGGTATCCTATCATTAGTAGAAAACTCCATGGTATTATACGTGGTAGTAGAATTATTGTCATGTTGAGGTCACATGGAGGTCCTTGTCTTTGATCTGGATGATACGCTGTACACGCTCAATCGCCATCGTGACTACCACCTTCGTCGTGCATGGAGTCCGTGGTTACACACACTCACCGCACCACAGCAGGATGTGGTCATCTCCACAGCGGTAGAGGAACGTATTTTCTTTCGTGATATGCCGGATTTTTTGCGTGGCCAAGGTGTCGCTGATACGCTCAACGAGCATCTATGTCAACGAAGTCGTGATACATGGTTCGTGGACCTGACGTTTGATGAAGGTGTCGAAGCACTACTGAACCGCTTACGACAACGCTATCGACTTGGGTTGATTACGAATGGGCCGAGCTGGACACAACGCGCCAAAATCGATCGCCTAGAGCTACACCGCTGGTTTGATTACATGGTCGTGTCGGGGGAATTCGGTGTTGATAAACCAGACCCGCACATCTTTAGGCATCTTCTTGCCCAATTTGATGTGGATGCTCAGGCCGCAGTCATGATTGGTGATAATCCGGACGCTGACATTCGCGGAGCACATGCAGTCGGGATGCAGGCGATATGGATTGAACATCATCATCTGGCGTATCCTACGGACTTAGCACCGGCGTGGCATCGTGTGGCGCATGTGACCGAGATTGCGACCATCTTAGAGGTGTAATGAATACTCCCTCGCTGGCATCATTGGTTGAATCACTCTCGATGAGCGACCGAGCGGCAATGGCCGTGGCGCATTATATTGATGAGCGAGATATCGAGAATCTTGTGCACGACAGCACACGATGGTCGCGTAGTGTGGCACATCTGCCACAATCTGTGCAGGCCGTGATTGCCCGTATGCGCCGGAGTGCGGGCGTGCTACCGGCGCCCCTAGTTGACGCAATGGCGGGTCCGCTACGTACCAGCCTTGAGAGTATCTCACCGCGCGCTTTCTTGACGATTCATCACCCACTGACCCCACTAGAACAGCTGTTTGTAAGCGGTGTGGTGTGGCCACATACCACGAGCAGTGGACGGTACTGGATAATCCCCAAAGAAGTCGAAGAATCGTTGGGTGATGTCCCCCCCTTGTTCGAAGTAGAACAACCTCAACCAGCATGTACGCCTGCGCAGGCTATTTCGCTCGACGACGTGCTGGTAGGGGCAACAATGCTTGCACTCGATGGACGTTTGCCCCTACAACAACATGGGCGCATAGCACATGTCGTGCTGAATCGTTTGGGTCAGGAGGGCATATCACACACGATGCTGCAGTGGATGAGTAGTTGTTGGTTAGCAGCAGGTATCTTTCGCGTTGATACCAATGGACTTGCGCCTACTCCACGCCTAATGGAGTGGTTGGCCATGGCTCCGCACGAACGCACACAAGAAATGGCACGTGCGTGGCTCCAGGCCGCGTGGAATGAATGGGATATGGCGAACCTCAAAAAGCGTCCGCCAGCAGTGGATGTGCGCTATGCCCGACGTATGTTGGTGCATGCATTGTTGTCTCACCTGCCCGAAGAATGGTGCGCATGGGATGCAGTACACATGTCATTGCGCAGTGGATGGCCAGACATGGTGCGGCCAACAAATCAGCAGGGTAAATGGCAAACACCGGCAGGATGGCCACACACGTGGATGGAAGAAGATGGCCGACTCGTCGAATTCATGTTGCGCGGGCCAGCGTGTTGGCTCGGTATTGTGGCATGGGATGAACTCGGTGTCTATGTACGCCGTACGGCGCTCGGTGGGTGGCTGGCAGGTGTCAATCCTACGCCGACGCCTCATATTCCACAACCAGCTCGCCTCGAAGCTGATGGCAGTGTGGTACTCGTTGATACGACCAATTACTACGCACGGGTGCAGTTGTATCGCATCGCTGATTGGCGCGACACATTGACCGCCCACATCACACCAAACCGAGTACGCCAGGCAATAGCCGGTGGCCTGAGTAGTACGACCTATCTCGATATATTGCAATCGGTACTTGATGGGCCAATCCCCACCGCATTTGCCTCAAAGATTCGTGCATGGGCTGATGATGTATCGCATGTATCGGTGGAGTCGATGGTGCTGATTACGGCAAGTAGTGCAGAGGTGATGATGGACATCATCCACGATCGACATGTTGCACTACCCACCTATCAACGGGTGAACGACACAACGCTTGCGATTGCACCAAATGTGGCCGCAACCGTTATCCGGCGACTGCGTCAGGCAGGGTATGTCGTTGATGTGCTCGGTGTAAAAGTGCCGCAATTTGATGATGGCGAACTCGCACTGCTTGAACACATGCTTCGTACGCTCCACAGTCCAGATGAAAAAGTACGACAAATACAGGCAAAGATTGCCCAAATTCGACGTAAGGGGCAACCGAATGGGTGAACGACTCTATCGCAGTCAGGGCATCATCATCAAGCGCGTGGATGTGGGGGAGGCGGATCGTATCGTCACCATACTCACACCACAAGGGAAGATTGATGCTACTGCGCGAGGTGTGCGTAAGACGACTAGCAAACTCGCTGGCCACCTAGAGTTGTTGAGTCTCTGTCAACTACAACTTGCCCGCGGTCGGTCGCGTGATGTAATTACGCAAAGCGTTGCCGTGGAACGCTTTGCACGGCTCCAAGCGTCACTGCTCCGCATGGCAGCTGGCTATTATGTGGCAGAACTCGCCGATGTTCTCGTGGGTGACGAAGATGCCGCCTCACCGGCCTTTGCCGCCCTCTCGGAGACACTGCATGCGTTGAGTAGTGCAGAACAGATTGACATGGTCGTACACTGGTATACGCTGGCCTTGTGTGATGCCGTAGGGTATCGCCCACAGTTGGTAGATTGTGCCGTGTGTAATACGGTGTTGGATACATCGGCTGAACGGTGGAGTCATGCGCAAGGCGGCATGCTCTGCCCGGATTGCCATCGCAGTGACCCACAATCACAACCTATCACGCTGCCCGTCTTCAAATTACTGCGCTTCGTGCAACGCGAACCGCTTGCGCATCTAGGAGATGTGGTGCAACCAGCCGTAGTACATGCACAGGTGTATCAGTTGATGCGCCAGTGGATTCGGCGTGTGCATAATCGACCATTGCGTGCAGCGGACTTTTTTGATGATGTACGCCGCCAGCGTCAATAACCGCAGTATAGCGCCGTACTATCGTAATTGTAAGGGATGCAGTATAATTCACAGCATATGTATGAAACATTGCGTGTTATACGCTGTCGGACAAGGAGTGACCAATGATAGCACTATACGATATGATTGATGACGATGAGATCGTATATGGAACCTATCGGGTGCATGTCATTTTCTTGATAGGGCAACTTATCAGCGAATTTGTCCTATTGGCACTGACCATTCTGGCCATGTCGCTGGCTGGCGACCTCCTCAGCGGCAACGCTGATCAACAAACCATGTTGTTCGTGATAAACATGATTTTGACCGTGGTCGCGTTGATACTGATTGGGAGCGCCATCGTTGACGTACTACGCTGGTACACAAAAATCATCATTGTGACAAATCGTCGACTCATCCGTCGTGAAGGGTTCATTCAGCGGAGTATCGTTGACATCACACTGCATCGCTTGAGCCAAGTGGACTTTACACAGTCGTTGATTGGTCGATTCTTGAACTATGGCAACTTGACGATTTCGGGTGGATCAGATATGCCACCCCAAGAGTTGCGGAACATTGCGCGACCGATTGAGTTCCGCAATACCATCGAAGATGCGCGTGTTGGTGAACCTCCTCCGGCACGGGTAACTTCCACGCATGAGCGCGAGACGGTTGGATATGTGAAAGACGATGCAGTCGTTGTTTCTGCTGTCGATAGCGAAAAGAACTTGCAAATCTGGTCACAGCTCGAAGATTTGCATCAGCGCGGCCTGTTGAATGATGATGAACTTGAACAGAAACGTCGCTTAGTATTTGGTGAGGGATCCGCGCGCTCCAATGTGCAACACACAGATGGGAATGATGATGACAACGATGATGGGACATCAACAAGAGCACATTCTCCGCGCAGTGGAGACGGTGCGTAAGTATACCGGTATCACGCCGCGTGTTGGTGTGATTCTTGGCTCTGGTCTAGGCGCGTTGGCCGATGAGATGACGGATGCCACCGTTATTCGCTATGAGGATATCCCCGGGTTCCCCCGTTCAACCGTGCACGGTCATCGCGGTGAACTTGCGATTGGGTATTTGTCTGGGACGCCGGTTGTGGTGATGCGTGGTCGCTTTCATTTCTACGAAGGCTATGACATGCATCAAGTCACGTTCCCGGTGCGTGTCATGCATGCACTAGGATGTGAGGTCCTGATTGCCACAAATGCTGCGGGTGGATTGCGGCCTGATTGGCCGGTTGGTGAGCTGATGTGCATCAGCGACCACATCTTCATGCCCGGACTAGCGGGACATAATCCACTCCGTGGTGCGAATGACGAACGCCTGGGGGTGCGCTTTCCACCTATGCTTCATGCCTATACCCCTGCATTGCGACAGCTTGCGCACGAAGTCGCTCGCGCACAAGGCACCCCGCTTCAAGAAGGTGTGTACGTGATGGTGGCTGGACCGTCGTTTGAGACGGGTGCCGAGTTACGCATGTGTCGCCTGTTAGGTGCCGATGTTGTGGGCATGTCAACCGCCCCTGAAGTCATCGTGGCCGCACATGCGGGAATGCGCGTGTTGGCCATCTCGTTGGTGACAAATCAAGCATTACCTGATGGCAGTCCTGCAAATCATGAAGAAGTCATCGAGGCCGGTAACGCTGCGCGGCCGCGGTTTGGGACGCTCCTCAAAGGTATCTTGGCGCGTCTATAAGACGTTAGTGTAATCGGAATGCAGAGCGGGCGCTACTCGATGCATCGAGTAGCGCCCGTTGATGTGTTGTTCCCAGTAGTCTACACAGATTATGGCGTCAACGTGAGCTTTTCTTGGCTCATCTCTTCTACGCGCCGTCGATCCCAGGGCATCGGGTGATACTCAGTGTTCAACCATGGTTTAATAAAATCCGCATAGTGTTGGCTGAGAAAGTGCCCAGATTGACCGACGGGGTGGATGCTCCGACACTGCTCCCAATCGGAGGGATCGCAGATGATACGCAATGAGGCGGTCGAGTAGGATGTTACGCCATCTGGTGAGGTCGTGATACCACAGACGTTGACCGTGTCACCATTTCCGCCAAAGGGATATGGTCCACGGCTGAATAGTTTGCCAATAACCGGGAGTGCGCCGAGAGGATGCGTGAATTGAAGCGTGTGCCAGTTACCATAACGCCATTTCACCGGATCGTCACCGAGTTTCTTGCGCATCGTCTTGAGCGTAGCTGGCCATGCCAGTGCAAGAATTTGATCCCAGGTACGACCATCGTCAAACCATTCGTTGTTATTGCTGGTTAACGCCGCCAAAATGTGCGGCAACGATCGGGCCATATAATCTTGGCCAGGACGACTAGCAAATGCACCGAATCCTACGACGAGTTGCATGGTGTGCATTACCGGAGCAAATACGGCCAGTTTTATCTCTTCAAAGAGTTGTACGGCAATGGTGGCGGCAATGCTGTCCACATGGAGTTCGCCATCCCATCCCGACAAAATCGCTCGCGCTTGGTTGGACAATGCGTCACCATCAGGGAGGCGACCTGCAATGGTGACCAACTCAAGTCCCGAGAGACTCCGTTGATCCGCATGAATGCGGGCAAACGTGGCGTTATCGTGGAGCGGGTATTGGTTGATGAGCTGGCGAATACGTGCCGCTCGCCATCCATTCGACCATTCACCGCGAACCGGTGGTACAACATCGTCAGCCACAATCTGGTTGTTGGCCGTCACGATAAATCCTTCACGAGGGTTGTATTGCGTTGGTAGCTGTGCAAATGGAATAAAGCCCTGCCATTCATAATCGCCACTCCAACCGGGCACTGGGAGCTTACCATCACCTTGTGCACGGATTGGAATATGCCCGGCCAGCTGATAGCCGATATTCCCGGCCACATCAGCATACACAAAATTCTGCGGCGGGACATCCCACAGCTGTAGCGCATTGCGGAACGACTCCCAATCATGTGCGCGATTCAACGTCAAAATTGAATCAACCAGGGTACTCCGGTCGAGGGCCGTCCAGCGGAGGGCGAGTGGGTTGTTTTCACGGCTGCCATCAGCCCGTGTCAGCGGGGTAATGATTGGCCCATGATGGGTAACGCGCACCGGTTCGATGACTGGTGCACCACCCTTGACGTTGATGGTTTCGTACAATAATTCGGCGTGGTGCCATTCCCCCTGATATTCGTAGCGCAGTCCGGCAGCATCGCTCAAATCAAACCGCTCCATGTACAAATCCTGGAGGTCGGTCATGCTGTTGGTGACACCCCACGCAATATTATTGTTATGCCCAATAATGACGCCGGGCACCCCCGCAAAACTTGCTCCAGCCACCTGGTATTCGGGGGCATGCAGGTGAACTTCGTACCAAATGGATGGCACCGTTAGTCCGAGATGTGGGTCATTGGCCAGGAGTGGTTGACCGCTTTTGGTGCGTGAGCCACTGACCACCCAGTTGTTGCTACCCCGATCATTACTTTCGTTTAGCCACGGTTGCGCATCGTCTGCCAGATTGAGCGCACTCTGGCCGATATCCGGTGTATATGTCGTGTCGGGTGGCACGATGAATGGCATGTCAGACCGTGTGGTGCGCTGATACTGTGTAGATTGGGTAGTGCCAACCAGCGAGACCATCTGTGCGCGCAATACCTCTTGGGGCCAATTACCGGAGAGGCTCAACGCCATGACTTTGCCCCACACCAAGACGTCAACCACCTGCCACGGTTCGGGTGTATGACGCAACAGCAGAAACTCTGGCGGTAGTTTGGTGCGGTGTTGTTGAATGAACGCATTCACGCCACTCACGTATGCTTCAATGGTTGCTCGTGCTTCATCGCTCAAATGACTCACATCGCGCTGTGCAGCACGCCCCAACCCGAGAATTCGCATGTAGCGATCCGTGTTAATGGCCCGCTTGCCGACGATTTCTGATAGGCGTCCAAATCCGAGGCGTCGTTGACTCTCCATTTGCCAGAGTCGATCTTGTGCATGCACAAAACCTTGTGCCACAAATAAATCATGGGTGTTTTGGGCATAGATATGGGGGACACCCCAACGGTCACGGAAAATTTCAACAGGATGGTGTAAGTTCCCGAGTGTGAGTGTGCCACGCGTTTGTGCCAGCGACTTGCGAAGTGTGGCTACTGTTGCCACACCAATCGTGCCGATAATTGCACCGAGAATACCAAGATTTCGTTTATTGCTCATAGGTGGTTCCTTGTGCTGATGTTTGATGCAAAAGTAGCCGGCGCGTGCGCAAAATCAGGTCAGAGAGCATAAGCGCAGTAGCGCCCCACACACGATGTGTCTGGATGGGATAGTACGGTACCACAAACGTATCTTCGTGTATCTGCCGAGTTTCGTATTGAATGGCATCTGGGTGTAAGAGTGTACGCATATCTGCAAAAAAGAACTCTGCGACTTCTGCTATGTTAGGGGTTATCGGTGGCACGTGATCGCACCACGCCACAACCGGTGTCACTAGGTGATTACTTCGTGGCACATAAATTGTGCGTAGCGTCCCCAACACAGTGACCGCTGAAGCGGGTATGGCGAGCTCTTCGTGTGCCTCGCGCAATGCGGTGTCGACACTTGTCTCTCCCTCCTCTTGACGCCCCCCGGGAAATGCGATTTCACCACTGTGTTCGCGCAGTCCACCACCACGACGCGTCAACAACAGTTCTACGCCATCTGCGTGAGGATGAATGACAACTAACACTGCGGCCAAGCGCGGGATTACACCATCAGCGGGATGGTGGACACGAGCTGCTCGTCCGTCTGCATAGCGTACAATCGGCAAATCATCGAGAGTGATGCCTTGATCGTGTGCACTTATTTGCTGCACAATCGAAAACCATGTATGAGTCATATGCATCCCATGTGTTACGGCGTCATGCACATAAACTGATGGAGTACCCTGTTGGTAGTACGTGCACGCACCTCAATACGATGTATTCCGGATGATTCGTCACCAATCAAAAGCGGAATCGCATATCCCCCCGATGCATAACTAATCCCGCCGCCCACGACTCGTTCATCAAAACGCAGGAGGAGTAGTGTATATGGGGTGGTTGTCCCACTTATGATGAGACGCCCTTGCCGCGGGCACGCTATATCGCCTGATGTCGTATCAGTGATGCGCATCGTTTTGTCACGTACGATAGTTTCGGTACGAGTGAGTGGCATCGGGGTGCGGATCAGCGGTGGACTGATGGTTGGCGTGGTTGCCTGTATGAGTGGGGTGGATGACGCGGTTGGTGTCATTGTTGGCATCACGGTGTCGGTCGGGTCGGTGAGTTGCGTGGGAATTTGTGTGAGCAGATCATCGTCTATCATGCCGTTGACGTATGTCGGCGAAGGTGTAACGGGCGTTGCCGTCCAATCTGGTACTTCACAGTCAAACAGATAGTACGGATGATCCTCGGTACAGGTTGAACCAGTTACGGCCACCGGTGATAATGCTAGTCGGATGACAATTATCCCACAAAGCATCATGACTATGATTGGAGGAAGGTGCCGTGTGTGCATAATCTGATTCCGTTGCCATCCGTGCATCATGCAAAGAAACGTGCATAGTTCATCCTACCACGCGCATGTGTATTGCGAACTCGTAGGATGATTATAGATGGCTGATATCGCCCGTACTCGGTAATGTTACGGTTGTACTGATTCGATGATTGTAACCAGATCGGCATAACTCCGACCACCGATAACTCGTGTTTCGTTGATATCAAACACTGGTCGTGATTGGACGCCATCGTTTTTTGCGCGTGCAAATCCCTCGTACAGTTGTTGTTCGTGCTTATTGCTACTCATACAGGTATCGAACGCTGCCCGATCAATGGACAGTTGACTGGTCAACTCACTCAGTGCCACATCAATGTCGTCGGCCGTGTAGAGCATGCCGATGTTTGTATAGACTAACGAACGCATGGCAAAGTACTGCTGTTGATCACCGGCACACGCTGTTGCATGCGCTGCACGCAGACTGCTTGGGCCAGATTGCAAAAGTGGTCGCGAAATAATCCGCAATGTCCCTGTACGCACATAGGTATCAATTAACTGAGGTTCAACTTCCAACACGTGGAAGGCACAGACACTTCAGAAGAAATCGGAGTAATCGGTCATGGTAATCGGTGCATCCGCATTGCCGATTTGATAGTAGCCCTCAGTGGTTTGACTGGCGAGTGCATCAACGGGGCCAGATGGTACAGTTGCTGTATCGTCACTGGGCACACGACTTGGTGTCAATGTGGCGATGGGCGTGGTCGTTTGAATGACCGGCGAGGCTTCGCGTTGGGTGGTGGCAGTGGGGAGTGCTGTTGACGGTGATTGTGCGGCTGGCGTACAGGCACTAAGGAATCCTAGGCAACAACATACCCAAATGATGTATTTGTACATGAGATTGATGCTTTCGAACGTCTATAATGTATGTATACTATTTGCTAGTATACTACAATATGTGGTGTATATGCAGTGTAACTCGTCTATTCCATAGATCTGCATGAGGTAGGGATTGGGAGCGATGCGATGACGAATCAAAAACGGGTTTCACTGGTTTGTACGGTTCGTGATGAAGAAGATAATATTGCCCAACTCATCGAATCAATGATTGGTCAGAGTGTTGCACCTGACGAAATCGTCATCAATGACTGTAACAGTCAGGATGCGACTACCGCCATCGTACAACAGTACATTGACATGGGCTTTCCCATTCGATTGGTGTTTGGTGGATATAACATTCCGTCGGGTCGGAATAATGCAATTTTTCATGCATCAGGAGACATTGTAGCCTGTACCGATGCCGGGTTGATTCTCGACCGTCATTGGTTAAAGCGGCTCATTGCACCGCTCATGGCCGATGAAGCAGACGTAGTCGGAGGATTTTTTCGACCATTACCCCGCAGTGTATTTGAGCTAGCGGTTGGTTGTACGAACTATCGCGAAGCCGCGGAGATTATTCCGGATCAATTCATGCCGTTCGGCAAGTCGGTGGCGTTCCGCAAAGCGGTATGGGACCAGGTTGACGGGTACCCGGAGTGGGCCAGTCATTGCGAAGATTTGCTCTTTGATTTTGCGCTACGTAACGCCGGTGTGCGCTTTGTCTTTGTGCCGGATGCACTCGTGCACTTCCGGCCACGTGGAACGATCAAACAGTTCTACCGACAGTATTTTTTGTATGCACGGGGCGATGCAATCGGTGGATTGTGGTACAAGCGCCATCTTATGCGGTATGCCGTCTATCTCTTCGGATTATTGTTGTTGCTCGCCGGCGGTTTGGGCGTCGGTATCTTAGCGAGTGGGGTGATTGCCTACTGTGTGCAACCGTGGCAACGACTCTGGTTACGCCACAAAGAAGGTGTCAATGGGTGGCAAGTCGTACTCGCATCAGCATTAGTGCCGTGGATTCGGCTCATTGGTGATGTCGCCAAAATGATTGGATACCCGGTAGGGTGGTGGACGCTCTGGCAAAAGCCGATGTTACGCACTGAGCGCAATCAATGGCGCGCCAAGTACCTTACTCCTGTTCCACCAAGCCCTGTCGTGGAGTAGATCTAATCCGCAAGAAGCCCGGGAATCGGGGTAATTACGAGGCGTTTGTTGGTCACATCAAGATGACTGACAAACGCCTTGACCATAGGCACAAGTGCATCTGGTTTGCCAACCCGAGTGATGATGATAACGTCGCTTGCGCCGGTGTTGATGACTTCGCGTACCGTGCCAATCACGTTGTTGTCGCGATCAACGACGGTCAGATTGACCAAGTCATGGATGAAGTATTCATCGTCAGCTAGTGGTTCAATATCATCATGACGAATGTACAACTCGACGCCGCGCATCGCCTCTGCCAGATCGCGCGTGGCAATGCCACCGAGCGTTGCCGTGTAGAGGTCGTTTTTGTAGTGGACAAGTCGTCGCAAGCGAAATGTGCGTTTTCCGTCAGCGCTGTACAACATTGGCTTCGTCTCAGCCAAAAAAACCGGTTGGGTTGAGATGAGGCGCAGTCGCACGTCACCACGCAGGCCAACCACATTCACGACTTCGCCCACTAATAGTAGTTCATCGGGGCGAACTGGTTGTATATCACTCATTGGTGTCACCACAGTAGTAGGCGATGATGATTACGCATCAGATCGCCGGGAAAGTAGACAAAAAATACACAACCGTACGTGATACGCCCGCACCGGGCGCATCACGCATGGTATCTGGCAAAGGAGGGAGTTCCTTGGCTTACTCAATATCAATATGGACGCGTTTGCCTTGGCGGGCGGCTGCCACGGCCATCAAATCACGAATCGACTTGGCCACGCGACCATTGCGACCGATGATTTTGCCGGCTTCCTGAAAGCCTACACTCAAGCGAAAGGTGACGGCATATGACGTCGACCGTTCGCGGATTTGCACGGCCTCAGGGTGATCAACCAAATTACGCACCATGTACTCGAGTAATTTACGCATGAGCCTCTCGACTAGCTTGCAACAGGCGTTGGTTTGCCACTCTCATCGAGGACGTTGACACGCTTCAGCAAGCGTACAACCGTATCCGAGGGCTTGGCGCCAACACTCATCCAATGACGGACGCGGTCAGCCTTGATTTCGAGCTCTTGTGGTTGGCGCACTGGGTTATAGAAGCCGACGATTTCGATGAACTTCCCATCGCGTGGTGAGCGTGAATCAGCGACAACAACGCGATAGCTCGGCTGCTTCTTCTTGCCGGTGCGGCGCAAACGAATAGTGACCATGTTCCGAACTTCCTCCTACATGTATACGAATTGTGGATTAACGGAGCCGACGCATGATATCACGCGGGTCGGGCATCCGCCCTTTGCCATTACCACCAAACTGCTTCATCACCCGTTGCATCTGTTGGAAGTTTTTGAGGAGTGCTGATACCTGTTGGACCGACGTTCCACTTCCTTTGGCGATGCGCTCGCGGCGACTCCCCTTGATTATATCCGGATTGCGTCGCTCGCCGGGTGTCATCGCAAGGATGATTGCCTCGACACGACGTAATTCCTTCTCGTTTACCAGCTCTCCAGCCTTGGCCATCTGACCCATTCCAGGTAACATACCCAGAATCTGATTGATGGGACCAAGTTTGCGCATTTGCTTCATCGACGACAAAAAGTCTTCGAGATCAAATGACCCCTTGGCGAGCTTCTTCTGCATGCGGGCAGCTTCGTCTTTGTCGATTGATTGTTCGGCACGCTCAATCAACGAAAGGACGTCACCCATGCCCAAAATACGCGACACCAAACGCTCTGGGTGGAAGACCTCGAGCGTGCCGGATTCGATTTTTTCACCGGTGCCCAAGAACTTGATTGGGACGCCTGTGACCGATCGCACTGACAACGCAGCACCACCACGCGCATCACCGTCGACTTTGGTGAAGATGATGCCACTCAGCGCTACGCGCTTGTTGAACTCGTCAGCAACACGTACTGCCTCTTGACCAATCATGGCGTCCACCACGAGCAAGCGCTCGTCCGGGTTTGCCACTTCGACAATCTGATGTAATTCGTTCATCAACAGCTCGTCAATCTGTAGACGACCAGCGGTGTCAATGATGACAACATTACAGTGCTCTTGCCGTGCATGGTGAATGCCGTTGCGCACAATGTCGGTTGGTTTGGCTGCACTCCCCTCACTGTAGACGGGAATGTTGATTTGCTTACCCAACGACTCCAACTGCGTGATAGCGGCAGGTCGATAGACGTCAGCAGCAATCATCAATGGGCGCTTGCCCTTTTTGCGCAGTTGTAATGCGAGTTTGGCCGCATGGGTGGTTTTGCCGGCTCCTTGCAGACCTACCAGCATGATGACGGTCGGCGGGAGTTTGGCATCCGCAAGCGGGACTTCGGCATCTCCAAGCAGTGCGATGAGCTCGTCGCGCACAATCTTGATGACCTGCTGTGATGGAGTAAGACTCCGTGAGACCTCTTCACCGACGGCGCGCTCTGAGACCTTGGCCACAAATTCACGCACGACTTGCAGGTTGACGTCTGCCTCAAGCAGGGCAAGCCGCACCTGCTTCATCGCTTCGCGCACGTCTTCTTCACTCAAACGACCCTTGCCGCCGAGCTTCTGAAATACCGCTTGTAAACGATCCGAAAGGCTTTCGAACATCATGACTCCTGTGCGGGCACACCAACGCCCTGCGGAATAAATCCGTCTAGGTATTGTAGCGTGTAGAATGAGGTGAGTCAAATCGGATTTTGATGCGTCAGAAGCATACGAACAATCCGCATGATTGCGCACATGTCTACGCTCGGCGCACATATCTGCGGCAACGATATTCGCCACAGTGTACGGTAACTAGCTCCCCGCAAACGGTGTGCCCACGATGCCGACGGCAAGCTCAAGCCACACTACCATGACTACTAGGCTGATGCCTACCACCATCCATATGCGGTGTGATGTGCTGAAGAGTCTGGTGCGGATAGCTTCATATGCGAGTCTGGCAGCGAACAAGATTCCTCCTGCAATAACAAAATCAAACAGACCCCAGCGAATATCGGCGTTGATTTGCATTCCAATCAGAGGAATCATGAGGAGCAACAGTACAATGAGGGTGTGGCGAACAATGCGAGTGGCGTCCATGTCCATGCTTCTTTCGTGCGTGGTGAATAGTCGTCTACAAAGCCACACCACCGCACACAATGCGTGTGCGGTGGTGTGGTCACTGCGTGGCGGGGATGACGGGATTCGAACCCGCGGTCTCGACCTTGACAGGGTCGCATGTTAGGCCTCTACACCACATCCCCATGTGGCTCGTGTCGGTAAGAAACTTGGTGACCCCAGAGGGATTCGAACCCTCGATCTTCACCTTGAGAGGGTGACGTCCTAGGCCGCTAGACGATGGGGCCGCTCCTCACCGCTTTTGCCGTCGCGCTAGGCGCCTCGACAACGAATTGAATGATACCACACAATTTTGTGTGATGCAAATGAATTTTCTGGTGAATTTGTATCGATTCATTGGCTATATGCCACATCGGGACAAAGCCCAATAACAGAGGATGCACAGAATTTTGATTACGAAGTATAATAGTAATGTACGTTATATGTTTGAGTAAGGCTGTGTGCTCATGACCGCACATATCACTGATGCAGTGGCGCATTTTCGTCAACCATACGGGGCAGAGATTGTTGTTCATACCCAACACACTCCTGCATCAGCTGGTCAACGAATCACGCACTTAGCCGTTGACCCTGTGCTCTCACATGCCTGGATTAACCTGACTGGTGAGCCGTTTCGCCCGCATCATGCGGCAACGTTGATGGCCATGCGGCGTCAAGAGCATGTGGCGATTGTCTCGGCTAGTCCGCGCCGTACATTAAGCCTGATTTGCATGATTATCAATGTACTCATCGAATCACCCACGCAGCGTGCCATGGTACTGGTCCATGACGAGGTTGCGGCCATGGCCTTGTACCGTGAAATCATCGCCTTTGTTGAAAAGTTTTCGCATGATACGGCTATTATGCCGGTCATCGTTACCGAGACGACCGGTCCGATGGTGGCCGAACGACTATTGATTGTGACATATGATGCGCTCCATCGCAGAATCCTCGGGCATCATGACCGCGCATGGCGTGGATTGTGGCAGTCGCTGACCATCTGTGGGATCGTTGATATGCATCTGGTTGCCGGTATCGGCATGTATCACTTGGCTGCACTGTTGAAGCGCGTGCAACGCGTAGTTCAGCACAATCGTGCATCGGCACACGTCCAATACATGGCAACGCTGGTACCGGTCACCGATTTGGATGCCACACTCGAGGACTTAGCAATCGGCACATGGCGTATTGTGCAGGCGAATGATTACGCACATGAACCATCTGTGGTCGAGGTGTGGTACCGTCCGGATGATTATCTGCACGTGGCTCAATCATTAGCACAATCACTCAGCGAACAGGGCTACGCAGCGCATCTGTGGGTGCGCGACACCTTGCAGCCGTTGATCGAACCCATCGATGTCAATAGTAATATTACGAGCGCTTCACGTCTTTGGCATGCTCAGGTGCTGATTATGGTTGGCGTTGCAGATGACCGCTGGCGCATTGCTGAGGCGATGCAATCGGGGTACACCGCAGTCGTGGTGATACTTGGCAGTCATCCCATTGACCAGTGGTACGCAGCCAATCCCGCCCAGCTCCTTGACCCTACACCACCGATGTGGCCATCGGCAACACTTAATGCCTACGTGTTGACGCAACATCTGCGCGCAGCGGCATGCGAGATTCCACTTACCGATGGTGAAATTCGACAGTGGTATGCTGGTGAGCTTCGTGATCGGTTGGTAGAGCGTGGCCAGTTGATGGTCTTGCCCGATCAACGCTGGAGTATTGCCGGTGACGATAATCCCTATGACGATTTTCATATGCTCTCGGCCATTGGTCTGCCAGTCTTGATGCAAATCGGCGAGATGACCATTGACACACCGTTTGATCCAACTGGGTTTGAACGGTGGTTATCCAAGGGCTCGGCAGTGCCGCCGTGGTATGGTGGTCTGCGGGTAGTACAACGCCACGATGATGACGCAATTGTCACGTTGCAACACGATGT
>Ga0194130_10002863_pt1 | contig 24228 bp, 33 predicted proteins | sample TA2KigsurfametaG_FD_160084 | JGI IMG/M metagenome (GOLD analysis project Ga0194130, IMG submission 160084) | Freshwater microbial communities from Lake Tanganyika, Tanzania - TA2015050 Kigoma 12 surface | ecosystem: Environmental > Aquatic > Freshwater > Lake | place: Tanzania: Lake Tanganyika... | reverse complement strand
ATCGGTAGAATCAACGTCTATCTGACCTGCCGTACCGACAATAGAGTCTACAGTTCCGATGTCTCCTGAACTCGCAGAAACAATCCTACCTTGAGCGTCTACAGTAATGTTTGCAGCAGTATATTCTCCCGCTTCAACGCCTGTCTCGGTTAATTCAATCGTACCTGCTCCGGTAATCGGGCCTCCTGTTAAACCTACTCCCGTATCTACGTTAGTAACAGTACCGGCACTACCGCTATTACTTATAGCAAGCCAAGAACCGGCAACATGAGTAAGTAATTGACGAGTATCCGTATTATATACAATCATACCATCTTCAACGTTAGTCAAAGCATGTATTTCGGCTGTAGTCATTTCTGGAGCTTGTAATGGAGAGCCACTACTTAAATTTCTTATTCTAGACATAATTTCCCACATATCTTTATTATTGTTTAATTAAAAAGAAGTAAGCGTTTAAAACGCTGTAATTTAAAAACGTAAATATTTTTGAATTTAAAAATGATAAGCTAATACAAGCTTCGGTGACCTTTTAACGTCTAGTTATGACAAAGTAGTTTTTTAAAAGATTTAACTACAAACTACGCCTTTTAACGTCTAGCAATGACGAGAGGCTTTTTAAGCCTGATCGTAAGTTTTACTTAATTGTATTATAACAAACAGATTATTTATTTTGCAAATCGTACTCAAAAAGCAATCTTAAACAACGCATGTAAGAGTTACTATATAATCTACAGTAACTAACTTTCCGCCTTCACAGGTTACTACATTAGGTAAGGTAAAGATTAATTCTCCGCTAACCGGAAGCGGAGGTACAAAATCCGCTATTAATGCTCCCCCACCTTCAACGGGAATAGGGGTACCCGGAATAGTCCCGGGAGAATCTACCGAAATAATCCCTGCTGCTTTTAAACTTATATTTCCTGTTCCTGTGATATTAACAGTTGAGCTATTAATATTGACGTCAGTGCTGTTAATATCTAAAACAGCAGTGTTAATTGCAGCAGTTGAAGTAACATTTATTATTGCTTTATCAGCTGAAATATCACATAAATCTATACCATCTAAAGAGAAGTTAGTACCGACTCCCGTATCTAGAATTTCCATAGTTGCTAAGCTTTGGGTAGTAACAAAAAACTTATTGGCCCGAATTGCAAATATAGTGGTGTAATCTACATCTGCAAGACCTCCTACTTCTATAAATTCAGCTGCTAAATCCAGCGTAGGGGATTTTAGGTTAATGTCTGCTTCGCTAGTAAAATCAATTAGAGTAGCGGCCGTTAAATTGATCGTTGCCGAGGCGCAGGTAAAGGATATATCAGGTTTCATTGATATTGTAAGAGTTGTTACTCCGAGTTTGGTCGGATCGCCTATCTGGATTTTAGGAGCGTTAATATCCATTAAGGAACCTGCATATATTCCAACTGCTCCAGCTTTTAAAGCACCTTCTACATAATTAATCGATACTATAGGAGAATTAACCGAGAAGGAGGTTGCATCTGTAAAACTCATAACACCTGCTATAACAGTAAATGCTCCTAAATCAAAAGATGCTACACCTCCAGCAACTTCAAAAATAGATGGATGAAAGGTAACAGTAGCTAAAGAAGTAACACTACCGACTGTTAAATCATGTGATACAAATAAGTCTTTAGTAGTAATTTTTTCCTTGTTATAGATATTATCGGAGTAAACAGTAGTAATATAGGCAGTATCAATTGTAGCAATTTTAGCTTCAAGCGTTACAGTCACAATATCTGTAGCATCGATATTTACAGCATAAAGCATGTTAATATCAATCATGCCGCCTTTTAAATAAGAAGCAAGCACACTTTCAAAGCTAGCATTTCCTGCGTATATATATTCTATGGGACTTAAGCCCTCGCCTCTATTGGCAAGCTCTAAAAAAGCCGCTTTTTCTCTATCAAAACCCGGATTAAAATTATTAGTCATTACTTTAAAACTTAATTTGATGCAATGATTCTAAACGCTCTCTCTCGTCCATATTACTAACACTCTGACCGGCAAAATCAGGCAAAACAGGGGGTATATCATCACTTGTAAAGTTGATATTTTCTAAAATAACAGGAGAACTGTTGCCCACTGCCTCAGGGCCTTGCGGCGTCTCTATCCCAAACGGGCGAGGGTTTTGGACGGCTTTTGGATCACCTTTTATTTGCGGTGGTCTATTCTGCTCGTTTGGTTCATCTACAAAAGGTCTTCCGACTATTGCTCCTGTCCAGACTAACTGATTACCGCGCCATTCATATTGCTTAACCAGATCAGACCTGCTAAAGGGAAATCCTGAATAATCACAAGTTCCAATAGGTTCAATTACGTCCTTTCTAACGTAATCTCCCATTTGTGTATTTACAGGAGTGTTCTTTAAACTAGTCACTATATACCTCCAGCTTAAGCGGGACTTCCGTCGTATTATTAATTACTGCCGGACTCAGCGTTTCCTGATATCTCGTTTTTAAACCTTCTTCTTTTTCAGGGGCGTATTGTGCTGCTAGCATGCTGGCTAACCCATATATTAGAGGAGTATAAAAATATGCCGGAATATCAATGCCTTGCGTGTAATTCTCTAGAGTTTCTATACTGCTTTGACCGCTATACATTATTAAATTATACATGAGAGCGGGAGTCTGCCATATATACAAGGATGGAATCCGCTGGTAATCAACGTAGTAAATGGTAGGTCTACCGATTTGCGATTTATTTGGATAGGTGAGATATTCATATCTGGATACCTCGCTCATGGTAGTATCCTGCAGTTGGTTGTTAAAATATAGCTCGGTAATATTAAGAGTAGCTCCTCTCTTTTCGGTTATTTCGTAGGCATTACAAGGAATTAAATTATCATCAAATAAAAACCACTGCGTAATACCTTTTTTATATAAGGTTTTAGGAATAACCTTAGTATAAAGCTCCTGACCATCTGCTGCCGTTTTACCGGAAAATGTTAAGCTATACTCCGTATCTGCATTTGATTGCACACCTAGAATTTTGATCACTTGGGGAGTAGAATAAGTATAACCTATTGATCCATCAGCACTTGTTTGTGTACACGCTGTTTGAGGATTACCGTCAAATGCATTAGCAGCAATTCCTCCTGCCGAACTATAAGCTGTTCCTCTAAAATTCTGTCTTACGTTACTTCTTAGGAATACTTGAAATACTTTAGTAATGTTGCTCGGCAAAGGGTAGGACGCTTGCCCCGGAGTTAAAAAAATAGGATTTAGCTTTAATGTCCATAAGTTAACATTGGAGTTAGTCCAGTCGCTTAAGATAAAATTGATAATATTAAGTGCTGAATTATATTGCTCGGCAGTTACCATGCTTAGAGGCATACCTATTAACTCGTAAGCCTTTCTGATAATCAGCTCTGCTTTTATGTTACTAAAGCTATAACTTCCACTAGTTGCCGGCATTTTACTTTCCTCTTTAGTTACAATTGCAGGAATTGGGCTTTTAGAGATGAATTAGTATCGTTTTTAGTAATTTTAATTAGTAAGTTCTGGGCTAAATTATTACTGTTGATTAATTCCGCTTTACTTGATGGTTCAACAAAAGAAATAAAGTTGCCGTTAGCATCGCTTGTTAAATAATCATATTTGCCTAGGCCTATATTATTTTTTAAGGATAGAAATATCTGATAACTAGGAGGATTAATTTTGTTTGGTATTATATTTAAGGCATAATTTATAAACGCTACGTTTTGCTTAACAGTATTTAATAGAATCATTGGAAAATATCCAACAGAAGCAACGCCGACTTGAAGAGTAGAAGCTGTAGTATTGCTTGGAATTATCTGCAGTAATGTATCAAAGCAGTTGACGCTTGTAACTGTTGCATTATTTGGTCCTGCTAAAGTTTCACTAATAAAAACCCCATTCTGATAACCGGTAATAAGAAAATTAATACCTGAAAGATCGGAAACTGAATTAAGCGTAACTCTTGGAACAATGTTAAAATCATCAACAAAGTTAACTGTTCTTGTGATTTTATTAACATAAGAACCATTTAATAGCAGTGGAATATTTGCAGTTGGTTTTTGATCAAGAGCTATCCCATTTTTAAGGCTTGTATCCGGCCAATTGTATTCGTAAAATTGAGACATGATTATCCTTCCTTTTTATCCATTCTTTGCAAGACTTCTCTATAACCGTCAATCTTTCCTTTAGATAAAATCAACAAGTGAGTCAGTTTTTTATTTTCTTCTTTGTAAAGATTTATTTTTTCTAAAATACCTGCTTGAAGCAGAACAAGCTTTTGATGTTCTTTTTCTGCTTCTTCAAGCAATCCTTGTAGTTCTTTGTTCATAAATTTAAGCCGTTGAACCTGTTGCGCCGATTACCCCAAGAGGAGTAAACATGCCAAAAGAATAACGACCTGATGCAAGCACTGACATGGTTTCAGTTACGGGGTCGGTTGTAACATTTACTTTAAGCGGACGCCTTACAAAATGCTTACGAGTTCCCTTAACGTTAGTTAATCCAAACCAGTTGCTAGGATTTGTTAAGAAATGGCTTACCTCATAGCCTTGCGGAATAGCCTTCATGTTATAAAGTGCATTTATGTCGTTATTAGCCGTTCCTGTTCTAAATACGGACTCAAGTAACCTGCAACCCGAGAACATTAAGTCTTGAGGTAGTAACAATCTCTCAATTTGAGCATTAATTAGCAGTCCTGCCTGATCTTTCATCCTGCCTGCTAGTATTACTGCCTGCTCAACGCCTGCTTCACTAAAGTCGACATTAACATTAGCTCCGTTATATCCTCCAACCCGGTTAGAATAAACACCGCCGTCGTAAGGTTGAGAAAAAGAGCAAAGAGGTTGTCCGTTAGCTTGGGTTGCTGCTACGTTAAATGCCTGGTTAAAAGGATTCATCGCTACTACTTCTCTGGTTTGTTCATAAGAAGTAGTAAGCGATTTAGTACCATTAAAGAACTGATCGGCATATAGATCATCTTCCATGGCAATATTGGTAATCTGAAAACCAAGAGCAAATTCCCGGTGGACAAATTCATAAGTAAACCGCTCTCCCATAGTATCCATTTTAATAGGAGCACCTTGCGTTTTCTCAAGAGCGTAACCTGTTCCTCTAATATCAACCATCCTTTCGGTATGTTTGACGGAATTAGCCTGTTCATAGATTTTGGTATATTCCCCTTTAAACCGATCATACTGAGACTTTACCTCATAAAGACCCGGCCAAAGCAGACTTGGAATATCACCGGTTGTTATAATAGACATAATTATTTACCTTTATTTTTAGTTTTAATTTTCTTATATTGATTCTCTCCTGTAGCAGATGTTTTTTTCTTCTTCTCTTTCGGTAGATATAATCCCTCCTTTAAAAGAGACGGCATATTACCCGTTGTAATAATCGACATAACCTTATTACTCCTAGGACAGATCAGGGCCTACTACGCCGCTTGAGCCGTAAACATGCTTATTAAACTTAACTAGCAGGTTAATAAACGGCATATCTACTCCCGGGATTAATCCTTTTGGATTGGGGTTTGCGGTAATTACCGGATCAATGCCAATAATTTTTACATCCAGAGTATTGGTATTTGCGATTTTTGAACCATCGAGATAGTAAACAGAGCCGTATATATTACTGCCGCTGCGGGGGTTTTCACTGGAGGTGTTATTGGTAATCGTTTTGCCCGCTATATTTAGATTGGCATTTAAGCCGTTTTGGGTATTTAGGTATATGGTTTTAGCAACGTCTGTCGCCTGTGATACCGATACTTGAACTCTAAATACTGCCATAGGGTCATCATTAACAAAGGCCGTAATTTTTGTATCTTTCTTAACTTGTCTGCTTGCCGGCCAGTAATCAGAGTTTACTTGATAACCGGTTTGAGCATCGATAAATTGGCATCCCATAAATACACCGACAAAAGCTGCCCCATCTTGAGCAGCAAATGCCGACTCTGTATCATCTGCAGTAATAGCTACTTTTTGCGGTACTATAGTTCCTGCTTGTACTTTATAATCCGCAGTGCCACTAGCTGGCGTACCCTTATCTACCCACTTTACGGGATCGCCCTTGAATATGCTTTGAGCCTGCGTAGTTAAACCATCAGGAGATGCATAAATAAAGTATTGACCTAGTTTTTGTGTTCCGCCGTTTCCTATTTGAGACTGAACCACTTCCAAACCATAAGGTCTATTAATGCCGTTAGACATAATTTCCTCATATATTGTTAATTACTAAAAAACGTAAATATTTTGAATTAAAAAAAGATAAGCTAATACAAGCTTCGGTGACCTTTTAACGTCTAGTTATGACGAGAACCTTTTATAGTCTAGTTATGACTTTTTATATCTGTTAATTCTATTATAGCAAAAGAATTACTACTTGTGCAAATCGTACTACGATTTTAGAAAAACGCTACCTTTACCAGTAAACCGATAATGACGAACATTAAAGCTTTAAGCCATTTATTGTCATTACGAAGCCCGGAAATAGCAAGCTCTAAATCATTCTTAGTTACTAAATCATTATTGCTTTGGCTTATAGCAGCAGTAATAACTTCCGCTTGTTTCTTTTTTAAACCGGCAGCTATCATTTCTTCTACTAATTTATGAGTATCAAGTATAACCATACTATTTTCCTTATTTAGGCTATTGTATTAGGTGGAAGTATAACACAATTTTATTAATATTTATAGTCCGATTATTTCCTCCCTTTTACTAGGGGATACTGCCATTGTCCTACTATTTAAGGTTACTTAGATATCTTCAAACCCTTGAGCGAGTATTGCTTCAAGCTGTTCTTGTTCTACTTTATTAACTATTTGTTTCCATTTTATATAGTTAATTTCAAATATACCATTTTTTCCGTCTCTTAAATCTTGTTTTACTTCTTCATTACCTAAAGCTATTCTGGTTAACCTTATCAAATAAAAATTATTATTTTCGGTTAATATTTTTTTTAAAGCATTTTTGATTTTATTTTCCGATGGGCCGTCGCTAATAAAATCATCAATAAATCCATTTACAAAATTCAAAATAATAAAATATTTTTCTTTTTTATCTAAAGTTACTTTAACGGAGAAATACTTTTCCGAGTTTAAGTACATATCTTTTATTTCGTATTCATACATAACATATTCTCTTGATTAAATTCTTTAAAAATTAACTACCAAATACTACCACGGATACGCCATCAAGTACAGGAAGCAAATTACCAAGCGTATCGGTCGTAAAAACGATTACTTCAGTAGCTGACCTGGACCTAAAGAACACCTGAAACGGCGCTATTACTTCCGTTCCTCGACTAAGCGCTGTTAATACAGCATAATTACCATCAGGAAAAGGAGTAGCAAAAGTTATAACATATGACCCTTGCGCTCCGCTAACCGAGGCTATATTAAAACTGCTCTCTATCTGGATATTGTTACTTGCGGCATTATTATCGTAAAAGAAGCAATAAGCTTTAGCAGTAGCAGGATTTATAATCTTCCCCGGTACGCTCATATTACCGACATTGTCAATTTGAGTACTGTTTAAATTAATCACCCCATCATCTACAGTAGCCAGGTTAATATCCTGATTGCCGCTTGCAGTAGTAATGGTATTTACCGAGATCAAGAGATTACCTACATTAATACTGGATAATCCTACTAGAGAATCGGCTAAATTGATAATTACATCATTTGTTTTCCCATCGCCGCTTTGTACATTTATATTGGTGCTGCCTCCTATCTTTCGAGTTAGAAAACTTAATGGAGTATTGCCCGTTATCACCAAAAATCCGTTCTGTACCTGAGTAGTTAGGTTATTTAAATTATTTAAGGATTCGGATACGGCAAACTTCATGTTTCCTGAAGGCGGCGTAATAGTTGAGTTCGTAATATTTAATGCGTTGTTTTCTGATTCTGCCGAGAAAGTAATAATACCGCTTGTTCCTCCGCCGAATGGTATTACTCTCCACACCCCTGCGCTGCTAGCGGAATCAATTAAATATATTTGTCTAATTTCACCTGGAACAATAATCGTACCTATAGGGCTACCTGCATTATTTAAAATAGTAAAATCATAACTTCCGATATTATTAAATAATAAGCTAGTACCGGTTTCTACAGTATTGGCAGGTGGCAACGTAATTGTATAGGCATCGTTACTAGAGCTAACATCGTTAATATCGCTAACAATATCCCCTTCGGTGCGTGGATAAGGCCATGATAGTTTAATATCGCTATCTAGTATGATTTTAGAATAAGACATAATATCCTACATTGCCCTATCTGAAAACGGCATGACCGGATTATAGATATCCGTTTGTACTTTTTGCAAAGTATCACGCATTACTTTTATAGCCTTGTGTTCGTAATATTCCTGCTCTTTAATTCCGTAACGCTCGTCTCTTGCAAGTAAGATAGTATCACCGGTAGTAATACTATCATTTTCCGATCTTAAGTCTCCTCTATAAGTACGTTTGTTTTTAAGCCTATCAGGAGATACGATATACCACTTCTTTGCCAGTAACCTGTTAATACGTTCAGGGCTATTAAAGGCAAAGTAATATTCTTCCCCCGGTTGCATTATTTCGTCAATTAATGCTTTAAAAGGACACGTTGAATCAGTGAACATCAAATCAAAATTATCCTGTTCCAAATCATGTTCCCTGATATCTCTATCTACGGACTTAAACTCATTATTTTGGTCTTGTTTATACTTAATTGCCATTTTTTGACCTCATTTCCTTATTATGTTTATCTGTAAGCTCCCTATATCTCTCGTAAGACATACCGAAAGCAAGCGCTGCCTTTTTCTCTCTCTCGCTTAATTCCCTTGTTTTTGGATCAGGCACTCCCTCCATAGGAGTACGACTACGGACTGCTCCAAAATGTTTAGCAGGTACATGAGCAGGGGAAATATCCGGCGATTTTAAATTATCGATATACTCATCTATCATGCTGTAATAACTACCAGAACCTATTAGATGTGCCTTATTGGTAGTCTGGTATTTACGATCCAGTTTTGTAATAAAGGATAATACCTGGCTTGCCAGCTTCTCATCATACTCAGGAGCGTTTCTATCTACTTCGGGATTACTTTCAAGCCAGCTATATAATCTATCTTCATATTCCCTAGCCCTAAGTTGGCTTAACTGTTCTTCGGAATATTCTTTTGGAGGTAAATCGGTTATTTTAGAGGCTTCATTTAAAGCATGCGTTGCCTTTGAAATCTCTGCTGTAGCTCTGCTAACCCCAGCAGCATCCCCGCTCTCTAAAGCTAACTGAAGCCTTGCCTGTGCCATTTCAAGTTCGCTCGTAACATTATTCTTATAATGAGTAGAACCTGCATTTACAGCTTGATGGAGCAACTGCTCCATTTGTAATTTTTCTTGCTGTAACTGTTCTAAGCGTTCGGCCATCGCGGCTTTTTCTGCTCGTTCTTTTCGTAGTTTAGCCCAGTATTTATTATCTTTCTCAGGTGTAGAGCTTTTAGCCGGTTTTTCTTCTTTCTCTGGAGCATCTGCAGGAATATCGTTTTTATCGGCATTGCTATCTAGATTTTGCGTAGCTTCTTCTGATTCCTTAACAGGAGCTTGTACTTCTTTATCCTCGCCTTTCTCGTCCTTATTTTCGGCTACTTCTTTTAAAGGCGGAACAGCAGCGTTTAAGTCGCTTGTATTTTCAATATCTATTTTAAACATATTCTTACCTTGATACTTTTGATGGATTATCGACTAGTAGTTTGATTTTAAAATCTTCTACCATAATTATCGGCTCACCCTCATATTTTGACTGCAATGATGAACCACGGGGGAATATGACCCAGTCTCCCTCTTTTACATAAGGGCCACTTGGAAACTGATCGCCCTTATAACTATCCGGGCCAAGTTTCAATACCATGCCGACCATTGAGTTGTATTCCAGGTCATCTTTTACAGAGGTTTGCGGAATGATAACTCCTCCTCTTGTGACCTCCTCAACAGGCGGTTTGTAAATAAGAATTAATACATTAATTCCGGTAACCGATACTTCCTTGAATCTCTCTATCATTGCTTCCTTATTAAAGGATTCCAGATCAATTCCTTTGGTTTTAAAATCTTCCGGTTTGTAATTTATGTGAGTTTCTGCTTCAAAGATTCTATCTTTACTTAAAGCAGAATGGGTACTATCATTCATATGATTTGCCTATTAATTAAAGGTTAAGTTGGTGAATTAATGAGGATATTTAGATTTCGAAGCCTTAAATATCCTCTAGTTGCAAAATATAGAAACGTCAATTAGTCATTGTTATTTACCTCTATTATGTGTCTGTTAAACAGTTCAAGGGCTATATCAAGACCGGCAATTACCCCGACATGATACTTGTAATCCTCTAGCGTAGAGATGCTGGCCGGATTACTTAAAATGCTCCTGTACCTATCAATTTCAGCTTCAATATTTCCTATAACGCCGGTAGTAAAAGAACGTTGCTTATACATATTATTGCGGTTAATGAAGGTCATTTGCCGCTCCTCCCCATATTTCTAGGCTTTACTGCTGCCCCGCTCTTGGTAGCAACGTCCTTTCTAATTTTAGCTGCGCCTCCGCTAGCATACTTATTACAGCTTGTTTCTTTTTCTCTGGCTCTTTCTTGCATTTGACGCATTGCAAGCTCTCTTTTTTGTCTATCCATAAATAATCTCCTCTTGTGTTGGCTCAGGTGGAATTTGCGATCTTAGAGCTTCTACTTGTGCCTTTAACTCAGCTTCTTTTGCCTTGTACTCAAGCTTTAGTAATTCAAGCTCGTTCTTAGTACTCATTTCCTGTTCCTTAGTTAGCGTATCTATTACTTTTTCTTTCTCGTTTAACTCGAGCTTTAAAAGTTCAATTTGATATTTCTGCTCGGCAAGCTGTTGTTGCTCAGCTGCTTTTAACTCAGCTAAATACTTCTCTTGTTCTAGTTTTGCCTTATCAAATTCAATGTTCATTTGGGTCTTATAGCCGTCAGCTTCAATATTTAAATGAGCTAGCCGTTCCTTTGACTCTACTTCCAGTCTTCGCTGCTCTATATCGGCAATCTGTACCTGCAAAGCCGGGTCTATAGGTTGCTCCTGTTGCTCTTGTGGTGCTACTTCAGGAAGTAGTATCTTATCAATGTCGTTAATACCAAGAGCCTGATATACTTTTAAATATACCTCTCTCATGTTATGTAGTTCAGGATTGCTGCTAGCTAACTTTAAAATACTTTCTGCCTTGATTATTCGCTGCGTAGAAGATTCAACAGACGGATCAGATACGGGTATGACCTTTAAGCTTTCTTTATCTAAAGGTAGAGACGGCAAGTTGAACATTTTATAAAAGAGTTGTAGCTCCTCACTAAAACTACTATGAACTGTCCTCATTATTGCCGATTGCATCCGATTTGATACTTCAAGCAAGGCAATGGTAGTACCGACAGGCGTATTCTGATTATTTTCAGCTAACCCCGCTTCCGTTGTAGAAGCTAATTCCTGTGTCTGAGCAGTTATCCGGTTAATATATTCAAGTAAAGCAGGTGATGGCCCATTATAAGGAAGAGGCATGATTGAATCACGGAGCGACAAATTACCCGTTTCAACAGTTACAAATTGCCCGGGTAATATCGTTAAATCATTATTGGTAGTCTTTATTCCCTTGGACTTCATCCCTCCCGGGAAATTCTGGAAAATAGCTGCGTCAATCGCCATTTGCTGCATGGAAGTTAAGCTCTTTGAATTAGAGCCGAGTATTTGAGCAAGACCTAATCCAAAAACATCAAACCCGGGGAATAAGTTATAATGAATAAAGCAGTTAATCCTTGTTCTTGTTGGATCGTTTTCATCCCAGTTTGGCGTAAGTGATACGATCTGATTAGTAACACCACATCTGGTAATAACATAAGGTAATGGTATGCTATAATCCTCTAGCGAAGTGCTATCATCAAAAAAATCATTTAAAACCAGATATTCGTGCGTTTCATAAAAAGGAAAACGGGAGCCGGTCGGATCAACCTGTTTTTGCTCATTTTTATCCTTTTCTTCTTCGCCCTCGCTACTACCTGTGTTATCTAGGTAATCAAGGTCAAGTTTGGAAAATATCCCACTATTCATATTAAAGAGGATTTCTCTTTTTGAGAGATATCTAATATGGGTCAGACGATTTGATTCGGTAATACTTGAGCAGTTATTATCAAATAAAAAGTCCTCGGGCATGATAAACCGGCTCAAGGGCTTACCTGTAATAGGATCATAGTAAATTTTACGGAATACACACCCATATAAAATTAAATACAATAAGAACCGATCGTAATCGGGATAAAAACCTTTATCTTCAACAGTTAAATACTCGTTTAAAATATCCCTGACCATTTCGCCTTTTAATTCGTAGTCCTGATCCACGCTTATATCGGTTCTAAACCCTACAGGGCCGGTAGCGGGTAATAATTCGGAGCGAAGCGTTGCCCAGAGCCTTAGCACGCTACTTGAAAAGGTAGTATCGTAAGTCTTAACCTGCGCGCTATTTCCGATGGAAGAATTGGATTTACGGGAACCTGTACTACTTGCCTCTTGTATTTCCTCAATTTTAAAGCCGAGCAGATTTTTAGCCTTTTCAATTATATCAAGCCAGGGTGCGCGGTTTTTCTTATCTTTTTCTGTTACCTCTTCCAGGTAAGCAGCTATTTTATCTCTGACGCTTTCCGGTATATCATCTGCAAAATTACTGTTAAACGGCATAACACTCGGAGCTAATTCCTCCGCTTCGTTATCCATACGTGATAAAATTTGATCTTCTAAAGATAAAAGAGGATCATCCATTGCTTCGGGAAGTTCTAATTCGTCAGGCAAAATACCCATATCTTGTTCTAGTGGGATTTGTTCCTCTATAGGTAATTCTTGAGTAAGATTTAGGAATTCAGGCTCAAGGTTCTCGGCAACCGAGAGATCAGGTAGAGATTGCTGCCCTCTCTTCCTTCTTTTTCTTAAGCTTTCTAATTTTGCCTCTTTCAAGGCTCTACTTCCTACTGCCATTAGTATAATTTCCTAGGTTTAGTAATGGTTTCATCTTCCTTAACATCGCTTGTATGGGTTAAAGCATCAAAGTCTCGGAGGTATAAAATTGCCTGTGTCATCGAGTCAACCAGGTCTTTTGACTCCCCGTTTGGAAAGGTTATCACTGTTTCCAGAAACTCTTCGGCGAACGGAGTTAGCCTTTCAGGGTTTTTCTCTTCAGTCGGTAAGTATACAAGTCCGCACTCAATAAACGGCGCTGCTCTCTGTACTCTTGCATTTTTATCGCCTTTTGGGGTGTAACCTATAGCAGGAATCCCCCCAAGCCTTAGATCACGTATTAACGGATCGCCCGTTGCCTTTGCTTCTATTAAACAACAATCAACAGTTCTTTGAGCAGGAGTTAAGTTCTTATGCTCACCTATATCCTTATAATCTTTGCTTAAGCGCTGCGCTCTAGCTCGCAGCTCCGGGTAGCCTACTCGATCACGCCAAGTAGATAAGAGCATCATCTTAAATAACTCATCCTCGGATTTTTCACCCCATACTCCCCAAGTAGTACAAGCAGAATACGCAGCTGTAGGCTCATCAGAGATTGCCGTATCCCAGCTTTGCAATATGTAATCAAATTTAGGCTTAATCGGGCTAGTCCAGTGCTTAAACCATTTTTTCTTGATTATCCCGCCGCCGATAGGGGAAGGTCTTTGCTGGCATTGCCCTGCATATCCATAAGAGCCGAGTGATCGTTTAAATTCATCTACTTGTTTTTTAGGAAAACGTAAGTCATTAAGTACTTCTCCCTCGCAGCTTCGAGGGTCTTCCCACATAATTTGCTTTTTGCCGAGAGGTACTGTTATACACTTCCGTTTCTCTTCAAACTCTAGCGGTAGCACCAACTCTACCCATTCGCTATCGCTATCGTTCTTTCGGATATAACCGGTTAAATCGTTCTCATGTGTTCTTTGCTGGACAACTATTCGGCAGTCATTAGCAGGATTGTTCGAGCGGGTAGACATTCTCTGCGTCCACCAGTTAATTACGTTCTGGCGTTTTACTTCAGATAAGTCCCCCGGGTCGTTAGGGTCATCAATAATAATAATTGAACCGCCTTTACCGACAGTTTTAGATACTACACTTGTTGATTGCCTATATCCTGTTTTGCTATTTTGAAAGAAACTTTTAACGTTCTGGTCTTTTAGAAGCGGGAATCTATACCCCCAGTTATCCTGATACCAGTTGCTTTCAAGTAAAGCTCTGTTTTTCTGCGCATGCTCAAGACTTAAACCGTTTGTACAGGATACGCATAAGAAACGCTCAGCAGGGTTATGTATCCAGACCCACGCAGGAAACGCTACCGATATTAAATTGGTTTTACCGGTGCGAGGAGGAACGTTAATAATAAGCTTCTTTATTTGCCGCGCGTAAACTGCTTCTAAATGCTCGGCTATTGCTCTTATATGCCAGCTATCAACATAAGGCATATTACCTTCCATATAAGGCCATGCCGCTTTAAAAAACTCATATAAAGACCTTGTACTATCAGCTCGTTCCTCAGCATTAGAAACTTTTTGATCCCAATTTATCAAAAAAGAAGAATTTAAAACTTGATCCTCAGAAAGAGAGTTGTGATGCTGCGCCATAAAATTAAGTTTCCTTTACTTAAATTAATTATAACACAGCTCTTTTTTATCTTGATTTTCTCGTGCTTTTTTGAGTTTTATGCTTCTGCCGTTTGTGTTATACATAATAAAATTTTAATAATTTAAAACAGGAGAGAAATCTTATGAAAAAAACATCATTATTGCTTGGCATTTTACTTGCAAGCAGCAGTGCGTTAGCTAGTGATCCATTGCCGGTAGTATCGGATTTAAATGTAAAACTTGGAGCTTTTGCCGTCTTTGAAAGCGGATTTAGCAATCAAAGTAAACTAAAGGGAACAGAGAAAAATTTATCGGCTAATAAAAAAGGCATGGCTTTTTTTAATAACTCGGCTTTTGTTGCTAATATCTCAAATACTGCCAACGATATTACTTATGGAGCTAAAATTGTTTTAGTTCCTACGACAAAAAGAAAAGTTAACAATGATTATAATGGTTCTCATGTATTCTTAGAACATGAGTTTGGAAAAATTGAAGCAGGCTCACCGATCCCCGTTGCAAGAAACATGACCATCAATGATGGAGCTATACCTGCAAACTATATAAAAACAGGTATAGAGTATTTAAAACAAGGAACAAAGGCTAGTCCGTCTTTCTTACTTGCCGAGGAAACCATCCTTGGTGATTCTATAACTGCCGGCTTAGATTCAGCAACTTATAGCAGCGAGCCACCAAGAACAATAAATTATTATACACCTAAGTTTGATTTAACCGATTCTAGCAAATTGCAGTTTGGTATATCCTACACCCCTGATTCTGCTAATACAGGCATAGACAAGCCATCAGATAAATCAGACGGCATAGCAAAATATGCAATTGAAGAAACAACGCTAGACAGATTTGAAATTGATAAATCTGTTAAGGATGCGCTAACCGGCGGAATGGTATTTGAGCAAAAACTAACGGAAGAAGCAGAATTAAAACTAGCTCTAACCGGTGAATACGGCAAATCTGCAGGTAAAGTTAAGCAATTTGCCAATAAAGATGATCAGAATCCACTAGTGTATAAATTAAGTGGCTTGAAAGCTTATAATATCGGAGCTGAATTAAAGATTGGTGATTTTAAGTATAACGCCTGTTACGGCTCTTTTGGTAAAAGCTTGACTTCTAAGGAATTACATAAAGCAGGTAATAAGTCTCATTATTACAACGGGGGTATTAGCTATACTTATAATACTGCTACGACAACTTATCTAGGATATTTTGCTTCTGATAAATTTAAAAATAAAGTCAATTCAGTAAAATTAGGTGTTAGCCACATACTTGCACCGGGGCTTAAGCCTTATGCTGAAATACATGCCTATACTCTTAAAGGTAAGCCCGAGTTCTATCCTAATTTAAAGGCAAGAAAGGTAAAAGGCACTGTAGCTCTACTTGGTGTTAAGTTGTCCATTTAATTAAAAAACAATCGAGGTAAACCAAAAATGAATAAGCAAGAATTCGTAAAACATATAGCAGAGCAGCATAAATGTACCCAAGTAGAAGCAGAGAAAGCTATTGATATATTTACTTCTTCGGTAATTGATGCTTTGGGAGAGGGCAAGGAAATATCCCTTATTGGTTTCGGTAGTTTCTCTGTAAACAAGATTGAAGCAAGAGATGGTATTAATCCAAAAAGTAGGGAAAGGATAAAAATAGCTGCCTACAACCAACCCAAGTTTAAGGTAGGGCAAAAACTAAAAGATGCCGTTAACAAAAAATCACGTTGACAGAGGGGGTAATTTTTTATACGCTCTCGAACATGATTTTTTCATAATTAATCATTATTTTTCCTGTAGACGTACCGACTTGTTAGTGAATTTTCTGGGTCGGTACGACTTTCTTAAGTTCGTATTGTCAATACTCCAACTCTTTCAATTGTTTAGCTAGGTTTTTACATTCGTTAGTTACGTAGTCTATGTCTTTGTATGTTTCATACCATGCTGCTTTACTCATCCCTCTCGTCAAAAAGTAAGGTGATAAATCCCCAGCATGCCCACAATCAAAACCTACTACAGAAGGGGCATACTCATCTATAAAAAAATTAGGACGTTTTTCATGACATTTAATTCTTTTTGCATTTGCATAAGTTACTCCGCCATGGACGTCCAGATTAAGCAAAAACTCATTGTTAACATTTGTTTCACCATACAATTTATGCTTTTCAGGTAATTCTACATATCCGCATAAGTGTTTCAATTCTGGATGCCTCTGTATAAAACATCTATATCCTGTGCTTTCATCAACAAACTCCAAAAAATCTGGTTCAGTTTCCCAAGGATTGGTTTTAGGATTAATATCGTACTCATCTTCTAAATCCTTATACTCTTCCAAACCGCAAATTCTTTCTTTCAACACTTCTTTTGCGTAGCCTAATCTGTGAGTTCTAGTCTCATAATCAACTAACTGATTCTTCCACTGCACATACCATTCGCCTATTTGGTTGCAAATAAAATCTACTTGCTGCTTTGTAAATTTTTTCATTTTTCCTCTTTTGTTAATAGCTTCATTTATTAATTTTTCTAACATATCCACATGTAGTTTTGTATGTTCGGAGAATGTATAACCAGTATCTTGTAAATTATTTTCTAGTTCTTTAAATTTATTTAATCTTTCTTTTAAACGTTCTTTAGTATAACCAACACTTTCAAATATATTTAAAAATGCTTTTTTAAGATGAGGGTTTGTCATTTATTCTTCTACCTCCCAATCGTTAGCTAGAATATCATTTAAATCAAACTCAAAACGATCAGTTGCAATAGAATCTTTACCTCTACTACATACAAGTAAATCATTTTTTAAGTATATGTCGTCCCAGTCCTTACGCCTTATCTTTTTACCATCCTTAAGCTCGCTTGCCGCTTCAATTATATTCATTCTAGTATCTATTAAATTCTACCAATCATAAGGGTTCTTAAGCTCACGCAAAGCTCTTTTCTCTTTCTTCCTCGCCAGCATTTCGTAAAATCTCTTAACAGGGTCTTCTGCTTCATCAGAATTTAAATCCTGAACAGGTATCCTCTTCTCGTATTGTTTTTCCTGCTCTCTATTGTACCTTTGAGTAGTTTTAGATTTACGATGATATTGGTAAGTGAGATTATACTTTTGTATATACTCGTTAAAAGCTTTGATATGTACTCCGAGAGTATGAGCTACAGCTGACTTAGATTCACCACTCTTTAACAACTCTTGTATTGCTTCGGGGGTATAATTTTGTAAAATTAATTCGCTTTTAGTATTATAATATTTCTTACTCATACCTAGTCGTATTCTTCTTTACTTGATCATTTATTGATCTTTCTAAACGTGAAAGTCTATCGTGTAAAAGATCAGTTACTCTTTTCAATTTATTTATGCTTCGATCCATGTTTTTTATAATATCAAACAAATTTTTCATTGCATAACCTAATACAAACAATAAACCTACAATCCCCGCAATTATTAGATTTAAGAGCATAACCTTTAACCTCTCTGTCTTCTTCGCTTTTTATTCGATACAGGTAATTTACCACGAACTAAATTGTCTCGTGCTATAAAATAATCATATTCATTAGTTACAACCCAATCATTATTTAAACTCTCTGCATCTGACAAAAGACTATAATTTTGATAAATGGCCTCCTCTGTTTTATCAAAACTTAATCTCCTTAAGCGATCAGTTCTTTTATTTTTATAAATACAATAATTTTTACTTTCTCTCTTAATAACGGCATCCTTTTCGTATACCTTTCTTATTGCTTCTACGAAGTCCATTATTTCTCCATATATGCCCGTAAAGACTTATGCACCAGTTCACTAAGAGTGATATCATTCTCTAGTGCATAACGCTTTATTTCCTTGTGAAAGCTTTTATCAACCTTAACCACTAAATTAGCATCTTTATTATCTTCTAATCGTTTAAGTGCTTTCTCTTTATTTATTGATGGACGACCGGTTTTTAGTGAACTCATAATATCTCTTTAATCTCATTTACTATATTTGTAATCTCATATATCGCATCATTGTTAGTAGTATCAAAGACCGATTGACCTTCTGCTGCTGACTTGGCATATGCAATTCTTTGGGATGTATAGCTTTTCATTATCGGCATGGAATATCCTTTTAAAGCTTCGGTTACTTCACTACTTAAAGAAGTTGTAGATATTCTTCTGCTAATACAGAAATAAGCTTTTGGATTTCCATCAGTAATTTGTTGCCTATGTTTTATTACGTCTACCAGCTCTTCAGATGCCCATATATCGTATGGTGATGGTTGGACAGGTATAATTATTAAATCAGAACATTTTATAGCAGATACCGCCATATTGGTTAATTGCGGTGCGCCGTCAATGATAACCCAATCAAAATCATTGGCTATTTTCTTTACGTCTCTTTCAAGAGTCGGTCTGTCCATTCCTATAACAGCTATTTCACTATTACCTACTGCATGCCAATCTCTAGCAGAGCCTTGAGGGTCTGAATCAACAAGTAATACTTTTGAACCATTTAAGTGAAGTTTACTTGCTATATTTGTTGCAAGCGTAGTTTTACCCACACCGCCTTTTTGATTTAGTATGGAAACTATTTTCATATATGTCTTTATAACTTTAGTTAAAGATATATATATCATACTACTTTAATATGCAAAGGTATTTTTATTTAATAAAACAAAGATATATGTTTTAAATATAGTATTTATATCGTGTAATATTAATATAAAGAAATAATTATTGACTATAATGATCTACAACCACTTTTCCTAAGAACTCAGGGATTAAAGGCACGACTGCGTTTCCCAGAGATTGCAATCGCTGCATACGACTTCCTCCGTCTGTCCAGCTAATAGGATAGCCCATAAGCCATTCTACCCAATCAGGGTTTAATCTCTCATCTTTTAGCCTAGGTACTGCTAAAGGCTCTTCGCCCCATTGTGCGAATCCCTTAGTATTACGATAAATACTAATCTCGTCTTGTGATACTTTACGTACTTCTTGAAACCGATAATTCCTGTCTAAACTTACAATCTTGTAACCAAAGACATTTTTACTACTGTCTCCAGTGGTGGACTGTTTCTTCTTCTTTGTGCAGGACAATCCGAATTTGCCGATGCAAGCGGGGTAGGCAATAATCCATATCCTATCCCGTCTGTGAGGTGCGCCAAAGGCGGAAGCCGGTATGCAATGCCATTCTGCATTATACCCGATCTCCCATAAATCTTGCAGGACGCTGATAAGTCCTTGACTTCGAAGGTTTGCCACGTTTTCGATAATCGCATATTTAGGTCTGATTTCATTGATTAACCTCACAAATTCTTTCCATAGTCCTGAGCGTTTAGCCGTTATTCCTTTCTGCTTGCCTGCTACCGATATATCCTGACACGGAAAGCCTCCTGCAATTACATCAATTGTTGGAAGCGTTTTTAAGTCTTCTTTATTTATGGTAGTAACATCAGAAAATATCGGTACGGATGGCCAGTGTCTTGTTAGTATTTTCCGACAAAACGGGTTAATCTCGCAAAAGGCAACTGTTTGTAGTCCTGCGGCTTCTAAGCCGATTGAGAAACCGCCTATGCCTGAGAAAATATCTAGAACGTTTAGCATCTTGTTTTTTTATGTTTACCGTACCTAAAGTAATTATACCATAGGCTCCGCCTCTTTTAATTTTCTGAGCATATCATGATGATAATACCGACCTAATAACTCATTTTTCCTACTCTCAATTGCGCTTAATTTTATCTTCAGAAATTCGTTTGGCTTAGGCTTTTTATCAAAATATTTTATTAATTTTTCCATTTATTTATGATATATATTGTGGTGATAAACTTCCGGTTCTCTAGGGTTCAATTTCTCTCTTTCCTTGCGAGCCGCTATAAGTTCCCTATATCTCATTAACGCATAGCTCTGGTCTTGTATTTCTGCTCTTTGTATTTTCTTAGCTTCTTCTGCTAAAGGTTTTCGATATGCCTTTATACCTGTATTGTTTAAATATCTTGCTGTCGACATGATCAATTTTTACCTTCTTTATTTTTAATTTTTCCCTTAAAAAACTTAATATTCTTTCTTGCTTCTTTCATCTTAGCCGCAAATTCTTCCAACTCTTCCATACTTCGCTGCTCATGTTCGGCTTTGTCTACCTGATTACGGCTTTCTATGTTCATTTTAGCTATTGCTAAACCGGTAAGCTGTTGAGCTTCAGAAACGCTGATCTCACCTTCTTCTAAAGCAGTTAAAGTACTATTTACTATTTCCATGGCAGATTTATTACCGAATGATATTTGTAACTCATTATTGTCATTATTGCTTTCCGTACCAAAGCCGGTATTACGTAAATAAAACTGAATTGCACTTAAATTAATGGTACTCAACTCATCATTTTTGATAAACCTCCAAAGCCTTGAGAGAACATACTCCTTGCCCTTAAAGCGACCCCTCCTCCAGGAGGCCATTAAAAGGCTATCTTCTTTAAGCTTTCTTTTAAAGCTGGTAGGAGATATCTTTAAGAAATAAGCAATCTCTCTCTGCGTATGACCGTGCGCCGCCAAGGATTCAACCTGCGCGGACTCCTCCGGCGTAATATCCCTTTTTGGTTTACCCATTCAACAATACCGCTTTTTTATTAGTTTCCTTTTCCCACCTCTTTATTATAACATCAACATAAATAGGGGATAATTCCATCATGTAACAGTTACGCTTTGACCTCTCACAGGCAATTAACGTAGTACCGCTACCACCGAATGGATCGTATACACTCTCACCTTGAGCAGAGTTATTAAGTATAGGCCGAAGCATGCATTCAAGCGGCTTTTGTGTGCCGTGTCCCCAAGTTTCCTCTTTGTTTCTACTGCCGAATGAGTTATTATTTTCTATTTCCCATACGGTAGATTGATCACGCCTGCCTTGCCAGTTATGGTTTTTCCCTTTCCGTACGCCGTACCATAGAGGCTCATGCTGATGATGATAATCACCCCTGCTTAATGCAAACTGCTGCTTTGTCCAGATTATGAGACAAATCAATTCAAAACCGCTATTCTCTATATTCTCGGCAAACTTGTGCGTATATTTAGATGAATGCCAGATATAAGCAATATCACCTGTAAATAGAGAGTAAGCCTCAGACCAGTCATATCTATCATCATTTAAAACTTTACCTTTAGAGCGCTTGCCGACTCCTAAATCACACTGCTGGCGCCACTTAGGATCATACTCCACACCGTACAGCGGATCAGTTACCATTAAAATTGGCTTTGCCCCATCCATTAGTTTTTCAACATGCTGCGGATTAGTACTATCCCCGCACATTAAACGATGAGACCCAAGCAGGTAAATATCACCAAGCCTAGCAGTAGCTTCTACCCCGACTTCTATCTCCTCTTCCTCCCCTAGTTCTTCTAATAAGGTTTTATCAAAAATAGGGGCTAGCATATCCTCATCCATGCCAAAAGATAATAGCTCCTCCTGATTAAACCGCTCCGTTAGCAGATCAAAGTCATATTCACCGAATGCTAGGTTATCTCTAATATTTAGCCTGTCTATTTCCTCTGGTGTTAGTTTTCTACTCGGTATTAACACCTCAATTTCAGTCTCATCATCATAACCTGCCATATATAAAGCTTTTTTGCGCTGGTGGCCGCCGATAATGGTGTAATCGTTATCTACTATTATCCTTTGATGATACCCGTCCTCCTTGATATGAGAAGCTAGTTTATCCAGCATCTCCTTGCTTATCTTTCTTGGATTATCGGCATATTCTTTTAAGCAGGCCAGTTTAATACTAGTAGCCTGCCATGTGATAGTTTCATGTTCTTCACATTTGGCTTTAACCATAATACCTCTCATATATTTTAGCGATTTTTTTGTCTTTTTGGCCTTCTAGCCTAATTATGTGTTTACCTTGATTGACAGTTAATTCTAAATCCTCAACCGATTCAGATAATGCAGTTAAGTTTCGTGTTACCAACTTTTTCTGTTTATCTATATTAGATACACAAGCTAAGAAATTCTCTTTTTGTCCAAGATAGCTATTCAAAAGTGCATGACGGATTCCCATTAAATCTTTGCTAGTATTAAGGTCTTCTAACTCATTGTAAATCCCAGTAACATACTTCTGAATAACGACTACACCGCTACCTTTTAGCTTTAAGTGAACTATTCGCTTATCTTCTTCTGATTGCTTTGCCTGCTTAATCTCGGTATAGACCTTGTTAATGCTAGACTTACCTTCTGCAACTTTAGCCTTTTGCTCTTCTGTTCCTTGTTGTTGAATTTTATCATACTGGAAAGCTGTCGTATGGCTCACACCCGCTTTTTTAGCAATAGCCTCTAACGCTCTCCCCTTCTCTGTATTTTCAGGTTTTTGGTCATTTATTTGCGGTGTGTAAAGTACTGTACTAGCCGTATTATCTACTTCCTTAAACTGAGTAGCTTGCATTCGTTCTTTAGCCTTTTGTGCTTCAAATTCCTTGAACCTATAAGCAAGCGCTAACTTAGTCTCAGTTGGCAAGTTCCTTCTGCTAAATTGGTTGTTGATCATCCATAGCTTTACGTCCAGCTCGGTTTCTAGCTCCATCTTTTCTATTATGTTGAAGCTTATGTTGTGCTTAATGCAAATAGCATATCTATGGTGTCCATCTATTATTGTATTATTCCATACTATTAATGGATTAATACACCCCTCATTAACCAAACTTTGCTCTAGCTTATCTAACTCCTCACTCGATAGCGGGGGAATAAGCTGTGCAAATTCTTCGTTGATAATAAAATCTGTATTCATCGTGCTTGCCTGCTTTTGTTATTTCTATTATACTACGCGCGCAAATTCTCCGTGTAGTTTCTTAGCCGCCTTGCAGTAGGCTTTGTGAGCTTCTTGGGGAGTGTCGAAATAGCCTAAATGATAAGATTTCTTCTTTTTAACAATAGAAGCTTTATATTTGCCTGCTTGTTTGTTGAAATAAACTCCTTTAAAAACTGAAGTATTGGTTCTGAGCTTTTTCTTATTCTTATAACAGTTAACTTGCGATAGAGTTGCCTCTCTTAAATTCTCTATTCGAGTGTTTAGACGGTTAGAATCAATATAAGATACACACTCAGGTAAATAGCCATGGAACATTAAGTATATTATTCGCGCATAACGATAAACGTTTTTGTCTATTCTTACCTGTTTATATCCTTTGCCACTCATACTCCCGGCTTCGTCACCTTTTTTTACGCGACCTAAGCTTTTTTTCCAATAAAGCTTTCCATCCCGATACTCAAACAACCTTTTAACCTTTGCTTGTGTGAGTAGGGATTTAACTTTTTTGACTTCTTCCTCTACTTTTTGGAGTTTTACGGCTTTACGCTTCCTAAAAGTTTTAGCTTGTTCTGCCGGTAGGACTATCTGAGTAGGTACTTGCTCCTTATCTAAGGTGCTTTGAAGAGTTTTAATAGTCTCTTTTAACTCATATATATCGTATTCCAAATTCATAATACTTGTAAAATTACGATCTGATATAGCTTTTGGTAACCTACTAACACTTGCTTCTAAATCCCTAAGCCTTTTCTCTGTTACAAAGCTTAAGCCGCCCGGGTGCATACTAAAAAAGTCAGCTGCTCTTTTTATTCCTTGAAAAAATCTAATCATACTACCTCCTT